>Ga0163152_10001614_pt1 | contig 35176 bp, 32 predicted proteins | sample OliLakLV19MP8IB2_FD_148635 | JGI IMG/M metagenome (GOLD analysis project Ga0163152, IMG submission 148635) | Freshwater microbial mat bacterial communities from Lake Vanda, McMurdo Dry Valleys, Antarctica - Oligotrophic Lake LV.19.MP8.IB-2 | ecosystem: Environmental > Aquatic > Freshwater >...
GCCTGCTCCAGGAGCAGACGCTTGGGATCGATGAACGTTGAAGTGTACGCCTCTGTTTCTTGCATGAAGACTCCAATGGTTGATAGGAACGAGCACGACAACGTTAAGCTGATTTCTGGGTCGCTGTCAATCCTTCAGTCGCCCTTAAGCTGTTCATGCTGAGCGATGTATGTCGCGCCATGACCAACCAACGTGCTGATCGGAATCCCTTGGGTGCAGAGCGGGCACTCAACCTCTTCCCAAGTATCTTCGACGTCCATGTTAATGAGCGAGCAGAGCTTGGGAACGCCCAGCATCTCAGAAGTCACGCGTCCGCGATTGCAAATAGCCCCAACTCCGATCGGAACGCCTCCTGCTCGCGTAACAGCTTCCACTGTCCGCTTGATGGATCCGCCAGTCGTGAGGATGTCATCCACCACGAGCACGCGCTTGTCTTGCAGATACTCGGGATACGGATCACGGAACGTGAAACCTTCACCCTCCTTTTCCGCAAAAGCCCAGGGGACAACGTCGCCACGCCAAAGCGTGAGCGACTTGGCCGTGCACAGCGCAAGTGCGATCCCGCCCAACGCCGGACCAACCACCACGTCGACCGGATCTTCCTTGAAACAGATCGCAAGATCGATACACAGCGTGCTAAGCAGTACCGAGTCCGGATACATCCGGATCTTGTTGATGTAGACGGATGAATGCTTTCCGCTCTTGAGCACAAAGTGCCCTTGCATGATGCATTGCTTTTCCGCCAAGACATCGACTGGTCGCTCCAACTTGGGCATATGTACTCCTATGAGATGAAAGGTGCACCCCGAGATTAGCCTAGGTTGGGCCTTGTCGCAAATACTGTTTCGCGCTAATCTCGCCCCGTTCGTCCTGATAGTTCAACGGATAGAATGCGTGGCTTCGAACCACGAGATGGGGGTTCGATTCCCTCTCGGGACACCATACAAAACACCCGCCAATCGGCGGGTGTTTTGTTATGTGCCTTTTTTTCCGGGTTGCGTTCTCCAGCCCTTGGCATCGAGTCCAGCTTCAGCTGCAGATACCTGAGCTTCTTGCTTGCTTGTACCTTTTCCAACGGCGACTAAGTCTTTTCCGAGGAACACACCAATCGTAAATTCTTTGGCGTGATCCGGACCTTTCTCTTCTAGTACTTTGTATGTCGGTGTAATGCCAAGCAACTCTTGCGACGTTTCTTGAAACTTACTTTTAGCATCGATATACAATTCATCTTTCAGAATCTTCGGTAGATGCGAGAGAATATGCGCACGGATAAATTTCTCGGCTGCTTGAGCGCCACCGTCCAGATAAATCGCGCCAATGATCGCTTCAATAGCATTTGCAAGAATATACAAACGAGCTTTTGAATCTTTGTCTTTTGCCTCGCCCTTGCTCATCAAAATATATTCCTCAAATTGGAGTTCGCGTGCGATGCCAGCCAAAGTGAGTGCATTCACCAAGGCAGCGCGCCAGTTGGTCAGATCACCCTCATCATTAGCGTATGTCTTGAACAAATGTTCCGTAACAATCAACTCGAGAACCGCATCGCCAAGAAATTCGAGACGTTCATTATGCGGATATGGATGGTCAGAATTCTCGTTCAAGAATGAACGATGGGTGAGTGCCTGCAGGAGGAACGAGCGGTCACGGAAAGCGTGCCCCAGGCGTTCTTCCAGCGGGCCGTAGTCGGTGCTCGCTGAAATCATAAGATTAGATATTGTTGATCTGTGAGTTGTCGTGTTTTATTTCAGTAATTTCTTTTTTCTCCTTTGGCTTATCAGAATCCTTGTTAACGCCTTGCGCAACTTGATCGCGGTAGATAGCTCCCAAGACACCGTTCACAAATTTTCCGCTCGATTCTCCGCCAAATGTTTTAGCGAGTTCAATCGCTTCGTTGATGGCTACCTTGCTCGGAATATCAAAATTGAACAAGAGTTCATAGGTACCAATGCGCAAAACATTGCGATCCACCGTTGTAATCTTGACGAGCGGCCAATCGGGTGCAAATTTCGTAATGGTTGCGTCGATGTCCGCCTGGTTCTTGATCACACCTTCGACAATATTTTTGGAAAACTCTTTTTCATCAAACTCCTTAGTGAATTCCTCAATATTGCGGTCGATCAAACCCGCAGCCTCACGTTCGCCACCATAAAAATCCCACTCATACAATGATTGCATGGCGAGAGCTCTGGCAAGATGGCGATTGGACATAGGTGCAAAGGAGCGAACGTTCAGGCAGGGGAGATCTTACGCTTTCTTGGCGCGAGTCTTTGGCTTAGGCATTTTTTCCTCATTCTTGTGATCATGGCCTTCATGGTCTTGATCATGCTTCGGCTTAGTCTTAGCGAGGGCCTTAGCAAGCTTACGCTCGCTGCCTTTCACGTGAATCTTGATACCGTTATATTCCGTAGCGCCAGGGGCGGCACGGTGCATAAGGTGAGTGCGACCAGCCTTATCAGTAGTAATTGAAGGCTTAGATAACGCAAAATGCGAGGCGCGGCGGCGTTTGTGTGAGCTAGTTCGGCGATGGCCAGGGAGTCCCATATCAGTTAAATCAGTGGATTGATTGGTAAACTCTACCAAAAAGCTGTTTTTTTTGCAAGGTTTGGAGAAATATGGGTATACTTTGCCGCAACATATGGAACAAACACTTGTATTGATCAAACCGGACGGCGTTCAGCGCGGTTTGACGGGTCAGATAATCACGCGTTTTGAGCAGGTTGGATTAAAAATAGTAGCGATGAAGATGGTTCATCCGGAGCAAGAAGATGTCGATAGACACTATGCTTTGACGGAAGAATGGATGATGGCCGTCTTCACAAAGGCTAAAGCCAAGTATGAAGCAGAGGGTCAGTCATTTCCGTTTGACGATCACAAAGCTTATGGCGGTGAGATCAAGCGTGGCCTCGTAGACTTTCTACGCTCGTCCCCAGTTGTCGCTCTTGTTCTGGAAGGTGAGATGGCTGTCTCGCTTGTCCGTAAGCTTGTCGGTGCAACAGAACCAGCTTCATCTCCAGCCGGAACCATCCGTGGAGATTTATCGCATGATACTTACGCGCTTTCCAACGCGCAGAACCGTCCGCTTCGCAACTTGATCCACGCCTCCGGAAATATTGCGGAAGCAAAAAATGAAATTGCTATTTGGTTCACCGATATCGAGCTTCATAAATACGAGCACGTGAACGATCGCGTTCAATACGATCCAAAGTGGTTTCTCCCAGAGTAAAGAATTACGACAAAGAAAAATCCCGATGCAAACAAGCATCGGGATTTTTTGTTACACTGCCTGCATGGCTTCTCGATTACGACGTCTCGCAAAAATACTCGGTCCAGGTTTTATTACGGGTGCCGCAGACGACGATCCGTCTGGTGTTGCAACCTATGCGCAAGCCGGAGCGCGTTATGGTTACACGCCGCTTTGGACCCTGCTCTTCACCTTCCCGCTCATGTTTGCCGTGCAAGAGATGTGTGCACGTATTGTACTCGTGACCGGAAAAGGGCTAGGACGCAATATTCGCGAGTATTCCAAATCGCTCGTTGTTCCGGTTGTCTTGTTATTGTTCATTGCAAACATTGTAAATATCGCTGCAGATCTCTTAATGATGGCGGAAGCAGCGAGGCTCGTTGTACCGCTTCCAACCACGTCGCTTCTTTTGGTTTTCACAATGATTAGTCTGTGTTTAGAAATATTTCTTTCTTATTCCACTTACGCTAAATATTTAAAGTGGTTAACACTTACTTTACTCGCTTACGTCGCAGTCGCCATCGTTTGGCCAATCGATTGGAGTGCTGCCTTGACCTCAACCTTCATTCCTACCTTCATTTCGGACCGTGAATTTATTTATTTATTAATTGCACTTCTCGGTACGACGATCTCACCTTATCTTTTTTTCTGGCAAGCCGGACAGGAGCGGGAAGAGGAGCGCATGCATCGCCATCATCATAAAGCGGACGGAACGGATCGAGCACTTGTAAAAGAAATCCGTAACATGCGCTTAGATACAGGTGTCGGCATGCTCGTATCAAATATCGTTGCCTGGTTTATCTTGTTGATTGCGGCCGGCGTCGTCCATCTTTCCGGCGGATCCATAGAGAGTGCAGGAGATTTAGCCAGATTACTAATCCCTGTGGCGGGTGAATGGGCTGGTTTGGTATTTGCTCTCGGTATTATCGGCGTAGGCTTGCTCGCTGTACCGGTTTTGGCTGGTTCTACAGCATATGCCGTTGCAGAAGGTCTAGGTTGGAAAACGGGCTTGGATAAGCCGTGGCACAAAGCACGCGGATTTTATGGAGTAATCGGCATCTCCACCTTGATTGGTTTGATCTTTTCCCTTATGAATTTTTCACCAATTGGCCTACTGGTAGCCTCGGCCGCATTAAACGGTGTGATCGCGGCGCCACTTTTATTGGCGATTTTGATGGTCGGTAACGATAAAAAGCGCATGGGAGCGTGGAAAAATGGCGTTTGGTCTAACCTTTGGAATGGAATTGTCGTAGGTGGCCTTGGTCTCGCGACCATTTGCTTAATCGCTCAATCTATCAGGACCTAGCCAAGCTCTGGTTTTTGTGGAAATCTCGGGGTCCGTTCTTTTCATGAGAGGGAATACGGAATGAGCAAAGAACGACTCGCGCGCAAATTTCCGAGCCTCATCCATCTGCGTCCAGCTTCGCTTGGCCAAATGGCCGCGGACCACCACTCCGTCATGTACGGTGAGATCATCCGCTGGCGTATATTGTTTAAGAAGCTCGATACCACCTCCGCCAAAGCCGATCGCCTTGAATGGAAGTCGGAAACCAAGATGCAGGTCTTACTGCAAACGTTTCACGATCATTTCGTCGGCAGCCTGCGTAGGGCAAGCGGTCGCAAGACTGTGCCCATGTATCACGGTTCACCCGCAGATTTTGATCGCAACTATCCAATCTGGCGCGATGCATGTCGCGATGTCGAGGAGCTCTATGACTACCTCGTCTCCTATCTACCTCGTCTGCTCGAGGTCGATGGCCAGAATCGCGACCTGCATCACATGTTGCGACGCCCGGAAGAAATTCGAGCAACGCACAATCCGATCAAGCTGCTCGATCTAGCGCGCAAACCAATGCCGCCAGACCGTATCTGGGACGACTGGCATTGGATTCGCCGCTTGGCGCAATCCAAGCTCGTGCTCGCGCAAGCATTCTTTGAGTATCGTCGCTCCGGCTACGCGCCAGAGACGCTTGAGGATGAAGCGGTGCAGCTCAAGCGTTTCCTTGAGCGCGTTCTGTTTGAGCGCGGTTCCAAGGAAAAGGTAAAAATCGTCGCATCGCTGGATCCTGAGCACGCCTTTGCGTGCAAGGAGTATCGTTATGCGACTCCGCGTGAATCCTCGCTGCCTTCAGATGCGCGTTTCTCGGTAGAGACCAATCGCTACCGCTTGCGCGGAAAGGAGCGGACTCCGGTTCTGTTCTTCATCCGCCACAAGCGTTTTCCATTGCTCAAAGGATTGATCAAGGACATTCGTTTCCCGCAACTCGCTAATATTGGCGACGGTGTGGCCATGACCTTTGCGATCGACGCCGACACGGATCTCGATGAAGTTGTGTCGAGTGTCCGTCACGTCCTTGTCCCATGCCCCGGATCTGTCTGCGACCAGGATTCCAACATTGGTTTGCGTGAAGGACGCAAGCTCGATGACACCAACGGAAGTTCTAGTCGACGTTTCAAAGCGATGAAGTACAACGCACTCGTTGCGGATCGTGTGGTGGAGGTGCAATTCCTTTCCATCCGCGACTTCATCGACAGTAAGTGCCGTCACGACGACGCGCATCATGGCTGTTACAAACTGCAACAGTACTGTAAGGATATTTTTCCTATACTTTTTCCACAAGAACTTACCGGTGTTCCGTGGCCGGGAGATTTTCAGGAAACGGATGGAGTCACTTTGCCGCAAACCAACCCGAATGTGTGGGATGCGCTCGTCGCGCATGTCCGTGCGTACGACAATAACGGAAAACTCTGACACTTACGCGGCCCGACACTCGTCGGGCCGCTTTCATTTTTTTTATGAAAATAAGACGCCCCGGTCTGCGAGATGCAGACCGGGGCTGTTCATCAGAAGTCGCGGATGGCGACGGCTGGCATTGGGGACGGCGCAAAGTAATGCGACACGCCACCCAGAAGCACATTCACATCAGGGTTGTTGTACTCCTGTCCGACCGACGAGAGAATCCATGTCCAGCGTCCATCCGAGCGGAGGGGAGGCAGGACGGAGATCTCGTTGGCCCACGAGTAGAGATCATTGTCGCTTGCGACGACCTGGATCACTCCCGTAAGGAGATGGACACGCCGTAGCGTGTTGTAGCCGCCACCCGCCACGTCGGCGGGAGCGCGCTGCCAGTAGAGCCAGGGGCTCGTCGGATGGAAGCGGTCGTAGTCCATACCGTCCGTCAGGTCACTGAGACCTGACGTGGGCGGAACAACGACACGCACCGCAGCGGACTTCAGGAAAGGCGGAGTCGCCAGATCCGAAAGCACGCTTTCATCGACGCAATAGATGCCACCCGGCCACGTGACAGGGAAGCACACCTCTTCGGTGACCGCCGCATACGTGATCGAGTGAGCGCCAGGGAAGAGACCAAGGCCCGGAGGGAATCCAGGCGGCGCAGGCGTGAGCAGCGTGTACGGGGCGATCACCCCAGACTCGTTGCGTCCGACGCCTTCCACGGGGCCGCGCGGCTGTCCAGCAAAGCGCGGATCAATGATCGCAAGCGACCAGTTGTTCAGCGATGCATCAGACACCCAGACGGCGCCAGCGATGTTGTCCGTGATTGCCACGCGTCCTCCGGGGAGTAGCGCGATGGATCCTGGGTAGAGGATTCCATCCGGCAACGTCGGCGGGCCATTCGGATCCGGAAGTCCGGAAGCGAGCGGCAGTATGTGTGTCTCGAGCAGGGTGGTCGTGAGACCATTTCGTCGTGTGTATCGATACGAGTACCGATACACACGCGTATTTGTCGCATACGGCGAGCCGATGAAGGCTGGCGGCATGCGCGCGTCCATGAGGAGGAATCGTCCTTGCGTACCGGTCAGACCAGCGCGCGAGAACGATTCGATCTTGATAGTCAGTGGGACCAGGAAGCCACCAGACGGCGGCGTCACATCTCCCAGGTTGTTACCGCTGACGCGATGCGCCACATGGACTCCCGGAGGAGTCGTGGGTGACGCACTCGGCTGTAGAGCGAACAGCAGATCCGTATCACCGCCGACTCCATGAATGGCAAAGCCATCCGGGAATTCGGCGAGTGCTGCCGGACCAGCGACGATGCTGCCAGACAAGGCAGCCGTCGTTGCTTCTGCTGGCGGATCGCTGTTACTACAGCCGACACACATGGTGAGCAAGAGGAGGGTTGCTCCGCAAATGGAGCGTTGATGGTGGATCACGTTACCTCTTTTGTCGATTGTTTCCGTTACTACTTTAAGTGAAAGCAAGTTTCGGGACTGCTAGCATAGAGATCGAGTAAAATTTGGTCAAGACTTTGACGGTTATTTGCACATATGGAATTCTAGAAATGATCGGTGTGAGGATTCGGGCTAATGTTCGACTCGTGAGACTTGGTCTGCGTATCCGCCTTGGCGGAAGGGCAAAGGTCTCGGGCGGCTTATCACCATCGGTAGACTCGATATCGGCCACACCTGGTATCGATATCTACCGAGTAGGTTTTGCCCCATTTGAATGAGCCGAATACCTCACATCGGTCTTTTTGTTTTTTGAAAAATTCTAAAAAAGAAGAACGACCCTGTGAGTAGGGTCGTCCCTCATGGTGCCGAGAGCCAGGATCGAACTGGCGACGCAAGGATTTTCAGTCCTTCGCTCTACCACTGAGCTACCTCGGCGGGATTTTTTTGCTCGCAGACAGTACCAAGGTTACGGAAAAAAGCAAAGGGGAGGCAGCATACATGCGCCTCCCCCAGTCAGCCAACCGCATGAGAGCGGTTGGGAATGTTGTTCATGAAGCGGGCGATGCCCAGCTTAGCCTCACTAAAGTGCTGGAAGCGGATATTGACGATGTTAGGGAGCTCGTAGAGCGGATCCCCGGGCAAATGAATGCCCCTGGGCTCGTGTTGCAGTGCCAGCATCGGAAGTCCGAGTATGTGCACGTACATCGCGATAGCACCGCGCAGATCGTTCTGACCATCTCGGACGATGACAACGCAGTTGGACTGCTGAATCATCGGCAAGAGGTTACGGAAGAAGGTAGGTATCTCCTTCTTGCGATTGTCGAGTGCGTATTGCGTCGACGGATGAGACTCAGGATCGGACAAGATTGTGGGAACCTCGATGTCCGCAAGACGCACACCATGCGCGGGAGTATTTACTCGGGCAAAGACACCACTCGTACGCTGCTTGGATACGCTGCCGTACTTCTGCAGTTCCGAGTTGACCTCTGCGTGTAGTTCACGTTGTATCTCGACAAAGCGGGAAGTCTGCGCGTCGAGTGCTGTACCGGGCGCAAGAAATTCTCGCGCGATGAGAACGATTTGTCTGGCCATAACAACCTCGCGGCAAGGATTTTACCACGAGGTGTTGCAATCTTGCCAAAAAGAATCAGATCAAGTAAATTTCTCCCGTTCGCGGGTGTCGTATAATGGCTATTACCGCAGGTTTCCAACCTGCTGATAGGGGTTCGATTCCCCTCACCCGCTCCAAATAAAAACACTCCTCAACGGGAGTGTTTTTATTTTTTTTATTTTTTAGGGAGCTCTTGGTCCGCAATGTGAATTTGTAAGTTCCGTAATCTGTTCACGTTTCCAGATTTCACTTTCTTGCGAGTAGCTGTACCCAAGAAAACCCGCCGTAAGCCCAATCACCGCGCGTTGTCGCATACCACCTTCCTGACACGGAGGATCAGGCGTGTAAACCGTGTACGTATAGTTGTCGAGCGACATATACGGAACAACGGTTTCTCCCATGATGGCGAGTTCAAGTCGTGGGAACTCGATACCAACTCCCATGCCAACGGCGATCGTACCTGCGCTCACCGTCTCACCGGTAATCGCAATATTCTGGTCATCGAGTTGTCCGACCGGCGTAACGCGTCCTCCTTCAAAACTAAATCCACGATCGGCGCTATATGTAACCGTGACATCAGCTTGCGATGATGCGAGTCCATGTACTTCCGGCACAACGCGCACATTGGCTTTCAATTTTGCTTGCATGAAAATTGGTCCGACATTGTACGGAATCGAAATCTCAGCCGGGATATTGAAGAGAGGAGTGTCGCTCCCAAGATCAACTGCCGCAAAAATCACATGCAGTCGTCCATTCAAGCCCTGCTCTTGATAACCAAACTGTTGAAGCTCGCTATCGGCATAGCTAAGTGAGCCTTGCGATACAAAGTTGGAAATATATCCTTCAGCAAAAACGCGCGACCTAGCTTGTCCGCCCTTGGTCGCTTCTATGGTCACATCGAGACGACCTTCAGAGCTGTTTGGGGACAAATCAACAGCGACATCCCAGCCTTCAATCTCACCTTCAAAGTGTAGTGAATTCCCACTGCCGCCTGTTTGTGCAAGGGCGGTGTTACCAAAGAACGGACGAATTTTTTCCAGATCACTGACAGCCATTTTGCTAAAGTTGATATCTTGATTCCACTTGAAGTCCGCATCTTTAATAACTTCGTTCAGATTAGCCTTGTCCGTATAGATGACGGTTTTCCCGCCCTCGCGTTTTACTTCACGGATGCGTCTCACAGCTTTGTTGGGAAACATGAGCGGCTTTCCAACCGGCAAACTGGAAACATTTACATTTCCATCAAAAACAAGTTTGTCATCTTGAACGCTTTCGATTCTGTCCGCGATTGACTTGGAAACAAGCGTATCGCTATCTGCATAGGTTACGGAGTCACTCGTAACAGTTGTATCGATCTTGACGGTACCACTCGGTTCCGATTTTCGAACAGAAAACCATATTCCGATACCGATAAACAAAACAAGAATAATACCGACACCAACCAGAACCCGTGGATTTTTGAAAATAGGAGGCATATGCCTCCTATTCTGACTTATGCGATGATATTCGTCACCTCTAGCACCATGGTCTTCAGGTATCGCCCTTCCGGGAATGCGATGCGTTCTGCATGATCAATTCCATGTCCAAGTTCTGCGATCACGCGGACATCACGTCCAGCGCGTCCAGCAGCGATGCGTAACATGGATTTAAACTCCTCTGCGGAAACTCGACCGGAGCAAGAGCTCGTAACCAAAACTCCGCCAACACCCAGACGCGCTAAGCATTCTTTATTAAGTTTGGTATACGCATCAAGAGCACCCTCAGCATTGGCACCTGTCTTAGCAAAAGCCGGAGGATCGCACACGATCACATCATAAGGCGCGCCTTCAATCTCGCGCGCAGTGAGCAACTCCATCACATTTGCCTCAAGTAAAAGCGCCACCGATTCATCTTCCGGATCAACGCCATTTGCTTTGAGATTTTTTTGTGCGAGTTCAAGCGCCGGCTCGGAAATATCAACGGTTGTGACAAAAGTCGCGCCACCCTTTGCTGCATGCACGCTAAATCCGCCCGTGTATCCAAAGAGATTCAAGACGCGTTTATCTTTAGAAAGCGTTCCAACCAAATGTCGTGCTTCACGTTGATCTAAAAAGAAACCAGTCTTTTGTCCATCAACCACATCCGCGTAAAACGTAATTCCGTATTCCTTAAAAGCGACAGGTCCATCAATGGCTCCATCTCGGATAACCGGATCAATCATCGTAAGTCCATCGCGTGTTCGAGCTTCAATGTCAGAACGTTCGACAATCGCTCTTGGTTCAAATACTTCTTTCAAAGCCTCGATAATCGCATCGCGTAAACGATCCATACCGGCTGTGTGCAATTGAAAGACAATCACATCGGCATAACGATCAACGATCAATCCGGGAATACCATCCGACTCAGCATACACAGCGCGATAACCATCTGTATCAGCAGGTAAATGAGCTTTCTTCCAAGCGTCGATCTCACGAATTTTTTCTACAAACCATGTTTTGTCGATATCGACTCGCGTATTCGTCGTGAGCATTCGGATACGAATCGACGCACCTGCGCCCCAAGTTCCAAGCCCCAGTGCATCACCCTTGGCGGAAACGACCTGAACCAGCTCACCATTCGCGGGGGTGGGCTTGGGTTCCTTGGCAATCGCTTTAGAAAAAATCCAAGGATGTCCGGCACGGACAGGAGTGTCTCGACCAGCGAGCAAAGTGGCAATAGGGTAGTTCATAAATTCACGCGATGTGTAGCACGTATTTAAATAAATGTCGAGAGTAAGCGGATACGAAAGCGCCCTCCAGCAAGTAGCGGAGGGCGTTCAGTTGGGAACTAGTCCCGGATGGGGGAGATGAAGCTCAAAGTGGAGCTTTCGCCGTTGATGGCCGAGAGCACGATGTCGCGGACGGACGGCTTGATGACGCCATCGAGATCCAAGAAACCGAGCTCGATCAGCTTACGCTGACATCCGTCAAAGAACCGGTGGTTCTCGTCCAGGTGGCAGGCCAAGACCAGATCGTTGGCTAGGAGGCCTCCGTTGGCGATCCCAACCAACTCGTGCAGAAGCTTCATCGTGTTCTTCACGAGTGTCCGCGAGTACTGCGTTCCATTCTTGAGAGTGACGACCGGACTCTCTTCTGCGAGCGACGACTGGAGCTCCATAGGTGACCCCCTGGGAAAGAGCAGCGTGGGTGCCAATTAATGCCATAAATTGGATTTCTCGTCAATCCACCGCATAAGAAAGAACGCACCCAGACCAGCTCGGTCGGGCGCGTCTTCATGGTTAGAGGTCTAGCCGCCTGTAGTAGTCGAACCGCTCTCGATGAGCGTTGATGAAGTTTCGGCAGATGGTTCGCGCCGCCGCACGGTCCACGGCGTGGAACAGCGGCCGCGCGTACCCGTCTCGCGGTGGACGCAGATCCGTGGGCGCGTTCTCGTACTCGGGATACAGGGGTTTGGACGCAAGACCGTAGAATTGGACCCGTGCAAGTCGAATGACGGACGGCTTACGGTTCTCCTCATGCAGCTTGGCGACCTCAGCTGCCAGGAACTCTTCGAACTTCTCGTCCGATTTGATGTTAGGGGTCCCCTCCGGGGCGGAAGCTGCGGGGGTAAGCCCGCGCATCAGCACAAGGACCGCCAGCGTCTCGGGTGAAGCTGAGGCAAGCTGCGCATGTGCCTCTCGGCACCCCGCGCAGTTCTCTAGGTGCCTCATGGTCTGTGCGCTCGGGTCACGAGTCTCACAGTTTGCACCGAGAATCTCGTCACGCGCGTTCTCGCATTCGGAATCCAGCACCTTTTGCATCAGAACCTCCATATCCATCTTGTTGAAAGAAAAGAACTGTTCTACCAGTGTTCAGTAAGACCTGGTCGTAAAAATACGACATATAAACATAGCATTTCTACTCAATTTCGTCAATCACTTGCTATTTTCCAAAACTTCGCTAAGCTAGTGCGGTTTACGGGCTGTAGCGCAGTTGGCTAGCGCATCTGCTTTGGGAGCAGAGGGTCGTGGGTTCGAGTCCCACCAGCCCGACCACCAAAAACATCCGCTTTATGGCGGATGTTTTCTGTATTCCGCCTTTTCCGTGTACGGGTTAAGGTAGCGCTATTATGCGCCTTGTTGTCGATGCCAGAATGATGGGAGCGGGTAAAACCCGTGGAATTGGTCGATATATTAAGGAAATCACCGATGCCATGCGCCAACAAATGTCTCCCTCGGATGAATTGTTGCTCATTCAGCCCAACATTCCTTGGTATTCCATCGCTGAGCAGCTCAAGATGCCTCGCATCTTAGCCAAGGCAAAAGCCGATCTTGTCTGGATCCCGCATTGGAATGTACCGATTTTTTACGGTTGCCCATTTGCGATCACCGTCCACGATCTTTTATTACGACATCAACCTGCAAGCGCCAAAGCCTCAACGCGTTCTCCATTCATCGCTTGGGTGAAGCGTCTCGGCCACAGATTCATTTTGTGGCAAGCGATGAAACGAGCTGCCGTAATCCTCGTCCCAACACAAGCGGTAGCTGATGATATAAAACAATATTATCCAAACGCTGTTTCAAGAGTGATCGTAACGGGAGAGGGGATGACGGAACTGCCAAAAACTAACGTTTCATCTATCACGGGGAAGTATTTGCTCTATGTCGGCTCGGCCTATCCTCACAAACGTCTCGACCTACTTGTAGATGCTTGGTCTGAACTTTCAAAACAACATCCCGATCTTTCACTCGTCATCACAGGCAAGGACGATGTCTTCCTCTCGCGCATCAAATCACAGGTGCAAAACAATGGGTCCGATCGTGTACTCTTTGCTGGCTCTGTCGACGACCAAGAGCTCGGAACGCTCTACGCAAACGCCTCGGCTTTGATTTTTCCCTCTTCTTTTGAAGGCTTTGGACTTCCTCCGATTGAGGCTTTGTCCACAGGGACCCCCGTCGTCGTTAGCGACATTCCGGTCTTGCGTGAAGTTCTCCCTCAAAACGGCGTTTTCTTCTTCAAGCTTGGCGATAAAGATGCTATGATTGCGTCGATCGAAGCCGTACTCGCCCAGGGCTCAGCTGCTCGAGAAGCGGCCAGTCTCGGAGGCGAGGAAGTGCGCACTCGCCATCGCTGGGAAGACGCCGCAAAGCGTTCCCTCGCAGCACTTCGTGCCATCGCACACAATCATTGATCATTCCTCATGCCGCGCGCCAAGCGACAACCTAAGAATCTACGACCCGAGTGGCGCATGATGAATGAGCGCTCGCGTTTGGAAAACCAACTCGCCAATGTGGTCGAGCGCATCGAGGTCTCTGTCATATCACTGGATGATCAGAAGGACGCAGAGGTCAAAATAATAAATTCAAACATCGATGCAGAAAAAGCCACGCAGATTATTTTGGAAAATCCTGTTCGTTCTCTAGATCTTGCTCTTGTAAAACAAGTCGTCAGAATTTCCAGGACACGACGTTTAGAAATTCGTAGCGGGGAGCACTTGGCGAGTGAGCATGTCCTTCCAGTCGTGAGACCCGCGCGAGCGTACACGCCAGAACTTCATCAACCGGTTATGGCTTCCATTCACGAGTGGAGTGCACCATACGACGCATACGTCTCGCTCGACGCTCTCGCCGCCGCCTCCTCCGACCTTTTAGTTGTAACGCATGATCCTCACTGGTATGCCGAGCAATACACGCCGGGCGATGCCGACATCGCTTTTCATGAGCGTTTTCGTTGGTGGAATCGTGTACGCGCACCTTTTATTACATGGGAACATGCGGATTTGGGTGTAAAAGCGACCAAATCATCGCCAGACAAAACGGTCAAAGCGGTGTCGAGACTCGTGATCGACGAGATTGTGGCCATGGAGCATAAGGCTAAAGAAGTCGTTGAGGAGATTCGTGAAGATATCGAGCAAGTGATTACGGGTAATGAAGAGGCATGGGGAGTTCCGGTGCTTGTTCCGCGCCTCGCTCCTTTGCGCGTCGTTGCAGGGTTTTTGAGCTTAGCCTTGATCGTTTCGCTTCCGGCAGGAGCTGTTTCTCTTGGACGCTCACTTTCCGCCTCTTGGACGACGATCCAAGGCACAAGTCGCGACGCCGTAGATGAGGCAAAAGCCATGGAATGGGGAAATGCTGCGGCATCTCTCGCGCAAAGCGACCAGGCGCTCAATCGCGTTAATGTACTTGCTGTCGCCGTTTCTAAGGCGCTTCCACAAACGCGCGATGCATACGCTTCAGCGCGTGCACTGGTTGTTGCGGGTGAAAAAGCAGTCGAGGCGGCGAGTATTCTTTCTAAAGGAGGCGAGAAAGCTTTGTCCGGAGGTACAAAATATCCAGTTGAACGCATTCGTATCATGGAAACTTATATCGAGTCTGCCTCACCCTTGATTGAAGATGCCGTAACCTCGCTCGGTCGTGTAAATCTGGATTCCCTCCCAGCAGACGTAAAACCAAAAGCAGAAGAAGCGGCCACGCTTTTACAAAGTGTCCAAACGGGACTGCGTGAACTGCGCGTCCTCTCTGCTTTTGCTGCCGCGGCCGTCGGTGAATCTTCCGAGCGTCGATACTTGTTGGTATTCCAGAACCCGTCCGAGCTACGTCCGACAGGTGGTTTCATGGGTTCCTTTGCAGAAGTAACGCTTGATCGTGGAACTATCTCTAAGCTTTCAGTTCCTGGCGGCGGTTCTTATGATTTGCAAGGACAATTGAAAGCTCGCGTGCGTGCTCCAGGTCCCATGCGTCTGATCGCGGACCACTGGGAATTCCAAGATGCTAACTGGTTCCCAGATTTTGCTGCTTCTGCCAAGAAAGTAAATTGGTTTTGGAGCCAGGCCGGTCAACCAACACTCGATGGAATCATGGCTGTCAACGCACGCTTGGTCGTGAATTTACTGAAAGTAACAGGCCCGATCGAAATGTCGGAATATGGCAAAACAATTTCTTCTGAAAATTTCATGCAAGAAGCTCAGCTCGCTGTTGAAGTCGAGTATGACCGTGAAGAAAACAAGCCAAAGAAATTTATTGGCGATTTAATGACCAAGCTTCTCGATCGCATCGCAAAAGCCGACAAGGATCAATGGATCGAGATCGCTCGACTTGCGACGGACGCGCTCTTAGAAAAAGATATTCAAGTTTGGTTTTCTCGTGAGGATGAACAGGCGCTATCCGACCGTTTTGGTTGGTCTGGACGCATGAAACCTGTTCCAGGGGATACGCTCGCCGTCATTGGTACCAATATCGGGGGTCAAAAATCTGACGCCTTAATCGATGAGCATGTCGAGCATCAAGCGACGGTCGCTCCAGATGGTTCTGTCACGGATCGCGTTACCATCACGCGTACGCATCGTGGAATCAAAGGTCAGCAATTCCACGGCGCAAACAACGTCACCTATCTGCGCGTCTATGTGCCGCAAGGCAGTGAGTTGCTTGCCGCATCCGGTTTCCGCGCGCCAACTTCTGGTCAGTTTGAGGTACCGTTGCCAGGTGATCCGGAAGACGCGGACGTCATCGCTACAGAATCCAGACCTCGCATTGGAGCTGGGGACGTTCGTATTACGGATGAATTTGGTCGCACAGCCTTTGGTGGCTGGATTCAGCTAAAGCCTGGTGAAACTGCAACCACGACCTTTGAATACCGTTTACCCTTTACCGTGGACCAGCTCGCAACGCGCGTTCAAGAAGGTATAAGTCGATCTTCTTCTGCACGTCGGCCGGCATATGTTCTTCAGTTGACGAGTCAATCAGGAAAACCGGAAAGAACCATCCGTTCAAGTTTACAGATACCCGATACATGGGGAATCAGTTGGACAAATACGCAAGCCGATCAAATCGGTTATGATGGCTTCTGGAACCGCGATCTGGTTGTCGCGGGCCTACTCCAAGCTCCATGAGTAATCATTCAGACGAATCAAAGAAAAAACGTTTACCTCCTCCACCACCAAGACCGTGGAAGAAGGCGTTTTTTTCCTATACGGCCGATTCGGCTGATGATCGCAAGGAGCACGGCGATCAAGTCGCTAAAGGTTTGGAAAAAATCTACATGGCCGGAGGAAGCAAATATGACCTAGCTAAACTTGATCGTTCAAACCCACATCGTATCCGTCGTTTCTTTATTTGGCTTTTGGTTTTGTGCGCTCTCACGAGTGCTATGGCCTGGCTCGGTCTTGTTTTCTTGCAACCAAATAGTGAAATCGATGACCTTGGCCTCGAGGTCAAAATTGAAGGTCCGACAGCCATCACGCTCGGCCAGGAGCAAACATTCCGCGTGACCTATCGGAACCGCGCTTTTCAACCGATCTCGGAAGCGGAACTACGCCTTGCATGGCCAGCGGATTTTCAAGCCACCTACACGGACCCTTGGCCAACGGAAACTCAAAACAATGCTTGGAAACTTGGCATTCTTGCTCCAGCGGCTGAAGGTACCATAACCGTAAAAGGTATTTTTCTTGGCTCGCTCGGCGCTAAAAGTGCTTTTCAGGCGATTGCAACCTACCGTGGCTCCGGTCAAAGCAGGTCACGTGAAGCACTAGCAACTCAAACACTCGACTACGGCGCTTCCGTGTTTGAGGGTGGCATGGAATTACCCCCTAAAACAGTTGCCGGAGACCAGCTTCCAATCATATTCAACCTCGCAAATCGCGGCGATCAGGATTTATCTGGTCTCGTGATTCGATATCGTTTTCCTTCTGGTTTTTTGCCGACCGCGGCTACGGGCACCACACTTTTTCCAACCAGCGACGGACAAGAATGGGAGCAGGCTTTACCAAGTCTCCTGCCCGGAGTTACGAGCACATGGCAATTCTCAGGCTCCTTTGTATCCGGTAGTTCTGGCGATGAAACATTTAAAGTTCGCGTCGGTCGTCTGCGCGGATCAGAATTCCTCACCCTCTATACAAGCGAGTCCGTCATTCCTGTGCTCGCCGGCGACTTGAGTTTACGCATCGTCTCCAACGGTTCTGATACGGATAGGACAATGCAGCCGGGTGATTCACTCCGCATTGCGATCGCCTATAAGAACGTGAGCCCAGAAACACTTGGCGGTGTCGTAGTGACGCTTGCCGTTGAATCTCAGGTGAACGGTGGTTCTGCCACCGGCACAAGTTTGGTCGATTGGAGTAAGTTGGAAGATCGGTCGCAAGGCACAACCAGTACCAAGTCGCGCATTCAAACCATTCGTTACGATAAAAATAGTATTCCAGAATTTGCCCAGCTCGCACCTGGCGAGGAAGGAACAATCGAGCTCACATTACCAACGCGTGGAGTGACGAGCGGCACCCATGATGCCCTGATTGCACTCGATCTCACTGGCACGCTCGCCACCGTTGGAAAAGATAAGGTAAATCGTATTTTACGCGCCAACCCTATCCGTATTCGTTATCGGACAGACGCGGATCTAAAGAGCGTTGCCCGCTACTTTACGGAAGAAGGCGCACCGCTTGGAACGGGTCCATTGCCGCCAGAAGCCGGAAAAACAACGGTTTATCGTATTGAGTGGAGCATGAAAAAAGTTCTGCATGGTCTAAAAGAGATCGACGTATCGGCTACACTGCCAAACTCAGTTGCTTGGAATAACCAAGGTCTCGCCGATGCTGGCGACCTCACATACGATGAAGCTACGCGCACGGTTCACTGGAAACTCAACCGCATGCCAGAAGATGTACAGGAGCTGGTCGCGCGTTTTGATATCGCTCTTACGCCTGCTGATCTCGACATCGGTCGCTTTGCCCGTCTGCTTGGCGAGTCGAGACTGACGGCAACGGATGAAGCGACGGATGAGCCTCTGGTACGCGCTAAACCGCCCCTCTCTACAGACTTGCAAGAAGATGAGGGAGCAGAAGGAAAAGGAGTTGTGAGGAAGCCATAAAGGTTGACAAAACAGTATTATCGTGGTGAGGTCTGTCTATGGGTGATCAGATGTCCTTTGGTGAGCAGGCCTACGAACTCTTCCAGAAGTTGCCGCGGGGACTCGTTCTCCCGGAAACGCAGCTGGCACAGCTCGTGAACAAGATCAACGACCAGCTCGGATACTGGGGCAAGGATTGCCTCCGTCTCTATAGCTCGAGCGAACTCAAGTCGCTACCCGACGTCGCCGCCAAGGCGGCTATCGAGCTCATCCCGACGCTCCGTCAGTTGGCCGCGCCCAAGCCGGAAGACATCGCCCACCTCCTCTGAAGTGAGAACCCCGTACCAAACAAGGTACGGGGTTCATATGTTTTCTATGCTATTCTTGCTGACATATGGATGGTGAAATCCGACAGGAAAAAGCGGTAAGTGCAGCTTTGCGCGACCGTTCTCGTTCCGAGCTTTTGAAGCTTCGTGAATCTTTACCAGCGGATAGTAAAGAGCGACAGGTTATGGATAAGCGCCTTGAGCTCTCGGATGCGCAACATGACAATACTGGTTCCTGGAAAGGTGAGTATTTTGGTCGTGACATGCGTGAGGACTTTGTTGCTCGCGGGCTTGAAGCCGGTGCTGACGGTAAACTCCCGACCTCTGCCGAGGATGCTAAGACCCATTATTTGCTCGTGAATATGGGTGAGCTCGATCGTGTAAATGCGATGGGAGATCACTCATCCGGCGATAAAGCCCTAGAGACGACAGCAAAGGGCGTCCGCGATACGCTCGGAGCCTTTCTCAAAGCTGAGCAGTTTGATGTCTATCGTACGGCAGGAAATGATTTTAGTGTTCGTCTGAAGAATGTCGACCGTCCGACGGCTGAGCGCATTACTCGCGCGCTTTGCGGTGAGGTGAGTCTTTCCTCGATCGGTCAGGATCCGGCGCCTATTGAAGCATCTCTCGCCAGCCAATCCGATCTCGTCGAGTTGATTAACGCTCTGGATTCGTCCGATCGTGAAGCGTTTTTGACCACAGAAAAACCGGAGAGTCCGTCTATTGGCGTGGTCAAGGAGCTCCTTCAGCAGCAGAACGATCGCCAGAAAACGGAAAGCCGCATGCGCCGCATGCAAAGCATGATCGACAAACAGCCAGACAAAGCCGCGGAATTTTACGAAAAATACCAGAGAAAAGTATTAGGCCCGATGTTTCGTCAAGCGGGCGATCAGGAAGAGACGCCGGATTTCCAAACATTTAAGGAACGTTTTTCAACCGCCGACACGGAGGCTCGTCATCGCAGTGCGGAAAATGAAGCGCGCCGTCAATATGCCGGACGACGTGAAATCCAGCGCGGCATCGACCGCGCGCTTAGTGAACGCGCTGCCAAGCAGACGCTCGGTGTAACCGGCTTTCCGGAGAAGATTCCAGATGAATTGGAAACGCCAGTGACGGAGAAGGAAGCGAATGGTTATGAGCCACCAAAGCCTACGCGTGGATTTGAAGCGATCGCGAGTAAGCGGAAACAAGTTGAAGAGCTAAAAGCCGCAGGTGCCGATACGCATGACATCGAGCTCGCCTCACTGGATGCGGAAATTGAAGCCGCTAATCGCGACACGCTCACCGGCCTTGCTCAGCGCGGTCGCATGTTCAAGCATCTGGAGGCGGGTTTGGAAGAAAAGAAACCGGTCGGTGTCGTTTATATCGACATGGCATTCCTGAAATATTTCGACAAAGAAGGAAATGGCCAAACCGGGAATATCGCCATCAAGAAAGGTGCAGAAATGCTCGACGAAATCGCGGCTGAAGCCTCGGGGGAGGGGATAGCTGTCGAGGCTTACCGCGTTGGCGGAGATGAATTTGCCTTCTCAGTCGTTGGCGGAGATGCCTCTTCGATCGAACGTGTAAAAGCACTCATCGTACAGCGTCAGGAAGCAGCGGCCGAGATTCCGTTGCAAGGAGATTCCGCACTTGGAAAATTTTATAAGCAAAAACTCTCATTCAATTTTGGATCTTTTGGCCCATTGGACGTCGACGGCATGCGCAAGCTCGTGCAAGAGAATGGGTTGCCGCTGCAAGCCGAGCACGGTAGTCCGGAAGAGCGTAATGAACTATCGGAATACGCACTCCGCTTTGCAGACAAGCAACTAGAAATCCAGAAAGGTTATAACCGCATCGCGCTTTTGGTCGCGGAAAAACAACAAGCGGCAAAGAACGGAGACGCTTCACGCTATGAGCAGTTGCTTAAGTATTCACAAAAAGCCATCTTTGGTGCCGAGGGTGAAGCGCTTATCAATCAAGTATCTACGATGGATGAGGTACCCAGTGAACAAGTGCTCAAATACGTCATTGATCAGCTTAAAAAGAAAGGCGCTGCCAAGGAAAATTATGAGCAATCCATTGATAGGCTTATCGATGAACGCGTCCGCGAGTTATATTTTGAGCAGCAAATCAATGGATTGAAGCATCAAATCGGTGAAATGCAACAAAAACTCGCTAAAACAGAGGGGGAGAATGTCGAGCTCAAGAAAAAAGTAGCGGAATTAGAAGAAGAGGTAAAAAACGTATCCAATCTGAAACAACGCATCCTCGCATCTTAGGTTAGACAGGATAAGAATTGTGGTATACTTGCACAATCTTTGCCTATGAATTTGCCTCGTCGCCGACCTGGATCGGTACACATCAACGCTCCATCCTTTCCGACCATTTCCCGGCCGAGCGTCTATCGTCGTATCGCATACACCTTCATCGCTCTCACCGTTATTATCGTGCTAGCAGTTTTGTGGCTGACATCCGTAAAAGCGGAAGTCACCGTAAAAGTAAAACGCGACAAAGTACGCCTTGATGGCGTGGTCGAGGTCGCTAAAGACCCAAAGACGGGACAAATTCCAGGCCGCGTGGTGCAAGGAGTCTATGATAAGGTGCAGGAGTTTTCCGTGCTTGGCACAGCTGGCGAGCCAGCAGATCCGTCTAAAGAACCGAGTACACCATTCTTGCCTGCGCCTACACCAGCGCCAGAACCGGTCGTGAATGAAGATGTGATCGCTAAAGGCACCGTGCGCATTGTAAATAAATATTCCAAGTCCCAAACTTTGGTTAAAACCACACGTTTATTGACCAGCGACAACAAGCTCTATCACATCGATGCGCAAGTTGTGATTCCGCCAGGTGGGCAAGTAAGTGTCGGTGTATATGCAGATAAGCCGGGTAGCCAATATGTCCTATCGGCACCAGCGAAATTCACAATTCCCGGTCTCTTTGTCGATGTTCAGCAGTACATTTACGCCGAGTCCGACGCTGCGTTCCGCGCCGTCCCGCAAGGAAGTACCGAGGCGGCTCAGATCCCATCGGCTCCAACACCTATTGCAACTGACACGAAGCCCAAAGCCGGTAAGCCGGTAATCCAGGCCGATCTTGATCGCGCAGAAAAAAGTCTGACAGATTCCGTCTTGAGTCAGGCGATGAAAGCGCTCGCTGCAGAAATCGGAAACACATCCAACTTAGAAGTTGTGTATGTCGTCAAAGTTATCGACAAAAAATTCATGGTCCGTCCAGGTGACATTGCAGAAAATTTTCTCGCTTCCGTAAAACTCGACGTCACGGCCGTGTACTACGGAAAAGAGGACATGCAAAATCTCGTCCGCTCACGTTTGCGTGAGCGAGTCCCAACAGGCCGCGAATTCCTTCCTTTTGATAGCGGCGCCATTACATATTCACTTGAGTCTTCCGACAAAAACACAGAAGTCGCATCGATCCGTGTCTCAGCCGATGCCGCCTATCGTTTGAGTCCAGCCAGCCCCTTGCTTCAAAAGTCGGTGATCGCAGGCAAGAGTAAATCCGAGGCAGAGAGCTTGCTCCGTTCCATCGATGGCGTCGAGTCAGCCGAGGTTAAAATCCAACCAGGTTGGATCGATTCCGTGCCAAGTCTCAAGGATCGTATCGACCTCAAAGTAGAATAAGAATCAAATGCTTGACCAAGGTCAAGCATTTTGGTCTTATAGTGGTATCTCCGGCCTCACCAACCGGCGCAGAACAATCGATACCAAGAGTGGTTCCGGCATATGTCGGAGCAATTCGGGTGGAACCCTCCGACCTTGTTGGAGCCCGACGAAACACAGAGACTGTTTCGTTTTTTGTTTCATGAATAATCCCTTTCTTATGGAGTATCCAATAATGACCCGCAGGCATAGCGCGGCCCACGTTATGGCCGCCGCAATTAAACGCGTTTTTCCAGAAGCGAAGCTTGGTGTTGGCCCCGCCATCGAGAATGGCTTTTATTACGACATCGATATTAATCGTCCGGTCACTCCGGAAGATTTAAAGTTGATAGAAAAAGAAATGCAGCGCATACAGAAAGAAAATCCCGCCTTCACTCGCGAGGAAATCTCTCTTGATGACGCCATCAAGCTTTTTAAAGAACTCGGTCAGACGTATAAGGTGGAGCTTCTGAACGATCTGAAGACCAAAGGCACAACAAAAGTATCGGCAGAAGAGGCTCAAGATGTGGATCCGCAAAATGTCGGCGTCATTACGATTTACCGCACCGGAGATTTTATCGATCTTTGCCGTGGGCCCCACGTAACGGAAGCCCGCGAGATCGGCGCCTGGAAACTCACAAAAATTGCTGGCGCTTACTGGCGCGGCAATCAAGAGAACGCTCAAATGCAGCGCATCTACGGTTTGTGTTTTGAAACCAAAGATGAGTTGAAGGCCTACGAGACCATGATGGTAGAAGCGGAGAAGCGCGACCACAGAAAACTCGGGGCCGAGCTCGACTTGTTTACCTTTTCTCCGCTCGTCGGCTCCGGCTTACCACTTTTTACCTCACGCGGAACCACGCTCCGACAAAATCTCACTGACTTCATCTGGGATTTAATGAAGCCTTACGGTTATGAACGTGTGATGATCCCGCATATCGCCAAAACCGACCTCTACAAAACCTCTGGACACTGGGATAAGTTTGAAGATGACCTGTTCCATGTTTCGAGCAAGAAAACCGACGAGCAATTCGTGCTCAAACCGATGAACTGTCCGCATCACACGCAGATCTATGCGTCCAAGCCTCGCTCCTACCGCGACCTTCCCATCAGAATGTCGGAAGTCACAACCGTCTATCGCGATGAGAACACCGGTCAGCTCCAAGGTCTTACTCGTGTCCGCTCAATCACCCAAGATGACGCGCACGTTTTCTGCAGACCTGAGCAAGTTATGGAAGAGGCGCTCGCGATCTATCGCATCGCGGAAGAGTTCTACGCAGGATTTGGCATGAGCTTCCATCGCGTTCGTCTTTCCGTGCGCGACATGTCCAAACCAGAAAAATATCTTGGCGACACAGTCGTTTGGGACAAGGCGGAACAAGCTCTCGCCGATGTCATGCGCTCTGTCGGGCGTGAAGTGGAGATCGGAGAAGGGGAGGCTGCGTTCTATGGTCCTAAGCTCGACTTCATGACCAAGGACGCAATCGGCCGCGAGTGGCAGTTAGCCACGATTCAGCTCGACTTTGTTCAACCAGAACGTTTTGGCCTTGAGTACGCTGACTCAGACGGTACGCAGAAGCGTCCTGTGATGATTCATCGCGCAATCCTAGGCTCTGTCGAGCGCTTCATGGGCATCATGATCGAGCACTTTGCAGGCGCCTTCCCACTTTGGCTCGCACCTGTCCAAATCAGAATCCTTCCCGTCGCTGATCGTCACGTTGAGTACGCCGACACGCTCGCTAAAGAGCTCCGTGCACAAGGCTTGCGCGTCGAGGTCGACTCAACGACAGAATCCGTCGGCAAGAAAATCCGCAATGCAGAAAAAATGAAATTGCCACGCATGCTCGTTGTCGGCGATAAAGAAGCAGAAGGCGGTCTACTCACCGTCCGCGTCCGCGGAGAAGCTGATCAAAAGATGATGGAGAAGGCGGACTTTGTAAAAGAGTGTCTTGATCAAATCAAGAATCGTCTCGCCTAAAACAAAAAAAACATCCGCCTCGGCGGATGTTTTTTTTGTTCCCTTATTCCGATCGTTCTGGTTTTCGTAGCAAGCTCCACAGAATTCCGAGCATGATACCAGTAAACAATCCGTAAATCGCATTGTTCACAAAGTTTGGACGCGCATACCAACGAGAATCGAGCGGGGAGTCAATCACCTGTACACGAATCGCCGATCCAAAATAGTTTGGCGCTTGTTTGGCAATTTCATTTGAAGCGGCAATGACGAGACCATGTGCCTGCGAGACATCCGGGTGATACACGGTAACGGTCATGAGCCCGCTTCCAGCCTCAACACTCGTAGAAATAGCCTGATTCCACGCACGACGTCGATCATATTCCGTGTTTGGAAAGTAGTCGGCATTCACGCCTGGAGCTCGTGCGATGATATTTTCAAAAAAGGTAGAAGTTCTCAAGAGTTGTGAGAGGTTTTGTGCGATGCGTTCATTAGACTTCAGAACCGTAAATGCATCGACACTGATGGAGCCTGGCTGCGTAATCAGTAAGCGCACGGTCGAGCTGTATTGCAACGGTTGCAAGAACGATACGGCCAAAGCCAGCAAAGCGCCGGCAATACCGAGAGCGGTCAGCGCTCGCCACGAGGCAAGTAAACTACGAATGGGCTGGTCTTTGATTGTCATAAGATATTTTTTTATTTTATTGCCTCGGCCGTATTATGCGAGCCGATGGTGACACGAGCCTGGAACGACTCGCCTGCGCGTCTGCCGTAAAACGTGAGCGTTGCGCCAGGTCGATAGTCGAGAAGTCGCTCGCCCAAGTCGGCATTCCCATCAAGAATATCACGTTCCACGCGCTCGATCACGTCATTCTCAACCAAGTTACGATACGCCGGCGTTCCAACGGTCACGCCACGTACCCACATGCCGAGCGATGGCAGTGAGGAACTCGCCGTGTCTAAAGTCACTTCGGCCAAATCCACACCTCGGATTCCAAGGAGCGGTCGTAAGATTTCTCCGCTTCCAACAAGTTGCGCGAGGGTTGATCCTAAACCTTCTGCCGGAAGAACGGTGAGTCCGCTTGCACCGTCAGCTTCGATAATTCCGACCAGCTTTCCGCCACCATCCCACACGGCACCGCCGGCGGTATTTCCGGGCATGCCCTGAATCAGGAAACGACGTCCGGCGCGCTCACTAGAAAGAGGATCGCGTGTACTCATGACGGATGCATCTACGATCAAGTCTGCTCGCAACTGCCCTGGTCTGGATTCAAACCAGACAGCAGCACCGCTTTGCACGTCGGATGCACGAGAAAAAGCGACGGTCGGCAAATTTGTTGCATCGATTTTCAAATACACAATGTCGGTGGCGGTATCTCTAAACGCCCGACGTACCGGAAACATGCGACCCGACCACTCCACGCCCAAATCAGCGAGTCGAAGTCCTTCAACGGTGCTACGGCTTGTTGCGAGCCAACCATCCGTTGTGAGCGCGACAGCTCCGCCAATTTCACGTTCCTCGGAAATCGGTAAGCTGTCATTTTTCCCACGTCGTACCAAGGTAACGACAGATGAAACGCGTCGATCAAGAAAGGCGCTTGGATAGGTTGGTACTAAAGGTCGACGTTCAATCGGAATGATTTCGATTGGCGGAGTCAGGGGTGTCGATGGTATCGCGACCAGCGTCGATGTCGACTGACGTAAATCAGCTAACTCTTGATGCAGGCTGTTCAGCTGAGGCTGCAAAAAAGCAAAAGACACGACCACCGCAGCCAAAGTACCCGCGCTGACGCCGGCAATAGTTGGCAGATAAGCAAAAACCGGATTTTTCATATCCGGATTCTACCATTTTATGCCCAACGTGAAACGAGCAAGACCGTAAGAAACAAAAGTCCGGCGCTGACACCCTCAGTCCAGGCTGTTACCCGCTTAGGAACTGGGTCGGATGCATAGCGTCGAATACGTAGTGGGATCGCGATCAACATGGCGCTTAATGCCCCTTGGACAATGATCGATACAGGAAGCACAATCGCTAAAATTCCGGCTTGGAATCCAATAGCAGCCCCAAGGGCTGTCCATCGCAAGCGATGCGCCTTGGAATGCGTATGCGGAGAGGTAAGAAAAAAAGAAGCGGCGCCAAGCAAGCTCATAACCAAGGGAGCGACCCATTCGGGAACGCGCAAGAAATACACGAGACCCGTAAGACCAAGCGAGGTAAAAAAAACGGAAAGCGGCATATAGGCAATATTTAGCCGTGAGAGCCCATGAACCGGATAACGAGCTGGATCAAAAACCAAAAGCCACAACATCTCTAGCGAGACGCCAGCGCTTCCTGCAAAAATAATGGAAAGTGCTAAGCGACTTCCAGGGCTCTCAACCAACAAAAAAGCAAAACCCATGGAGACAAGAGCGATGACAGCGGGCGCCATCTTGGAAACGAGTTCCTCTAAGGGTAGCCGACGATAAGCGATCAAACTCGTCGCAACGCAAAAAGCTCCAAGCACCACCACAAGCGGCCAAGGATAAATTCTGGCATCGGTCCATTGCCATTGGCAGGCTAAAAAAGCGGCAATGCCGATAATCCAAGGAAGTCCGCGGACGAGAAGAAAAATCATGCGTTGTTTCTAAATCGTACATACTCCGCAGCCGCGACGGAACAGGCGGTTGCCACCGGAATCGCAAAGATGGCACCGACAGCACCAAACAGTTTTGCGCCCACAAGAAATGCCAAGATACTCACCACCGGATTCAGTCCAACGGCACGTCGCATCACCATAGGTGCAATCACATTGGTCTGTATCTGTTGGACAACAAGCGTAACGATCGCCACCACAAGCGCCATCCAGGGTGCAACGGTAAAGGCGATAAAAGTAGCGATCGCAGCCGCGACAATCGGCCCGATATACGGAATGAATTCAAAGAGCCCGGCAACAAGAGCAAGTAAGAGTGGATACGGAACGCCGAGTGCAGTAAATAAAATAAAATAAGCAACGCTGATACTCGCTGAGAGTGCGAGTTGTCCACGCATCCACGCGCCGAGTTTCTCAACCACCTGCCACACAAGCCTGCTCGCAAATTCTTGATACTCAGCCGGAACAAGACTTCTGAAAGCGCGTCGTGCCGCTTCATCTTCAATAATAATATAAAATGATAAGGCGACGACAACAAGTGCTCCGGCAACACCACCCGCAACGCTATTCAATGTTCCAAGGAATCCAAGGGCAACATCCTGTGCTTGTGACGCAACTCCAGAAATCGTGGGAGCCGTACCTGTCTGTATTCCCATGCGCCCAGCAACATCACGCAGGACGCTGCTCACATCTTGTAACCAGCCAAGTGTATTTCCAAATGCGCCCGCCGCAAGTCGCGTCTGGTCGAGGAGAGCCGGAACAAGAAAGCTGACCGCCGTAATCAATAAACCGATCAGCAAGATATAAACGACGGCTACAGCCAATCCCTTGGGAATATGTTTTTGCTCCGCCCAAGAGGCGAGAGGATACATCACGCCAGCGATCATGAGTGCCGTAAATGTGTACAGGAGGATGTCACGTAACACCCAGGCAAGCCCCAGGGCTAGCAGTATGCCTAAGACCTTCAAAATCGTTCCGGTGGAGATCGCAATCACGCGTGGGGAGCTATCCATATTGTTATGATGTGTTATACCGTACCGCCATAGACACATGAAGCCCTACGCAGAAAACCGGAAATCCCGGCACGACTATGAGTTCTTAGAAACCTTTGAAGGAGGTCTTGTTTTGGATGGGCCAGAGGTAAAATCGATCCGTGAAGGCGGAGGTCGCTTAGAAGGCGCCTATATAAAGCTCATGAAAGGTGAATTATGGCTGGTCGGAGCCCAAATTCGGCCCTACTCCAAGATGTCTAATCGGGACGAGTATGACCCAGAACGTCGTCGGAAGGTCTTGGTTACCATGAAAGAATTGCGCAAATTAGCGGTAAAAATGGAGCAAAAAGGCTTGACACTCGTACCGATTTCGTTCTATCCTCTGGACCGACGCATCAAAGTCTCGTTTGCCCTCGGTCGTGGGAAAAAAGCCCATGACAAGCGGGATTCCATCAAGGAACGCGACCGTATGCGCCATGCCCGTCGTTACGACGAGTAACCCGGGGATGAATCAGCATCGACGACGTACGTTCCAATTCGTTGCAAGCAGGACGCGCCTGTGAGTCCTCAATCCACACAGGTACAATGACAACTGCCAACGTCATTTCAAAGGTTCAGGACGCGATTGCTTCGGCATTCCGCGCCCCGTCCTTCGCTCCGGTCCTCGCTTAATAGCGACGTGATCGGCCGGTCCCTCTTCCTCTGCTCCCGAGGTTGAGATCGACTGTCATAAAAGGGAACTTGGTCACGAGTGCTGTTTCCCACTCATGACGACAGGCCCCGGAAACTTGGTTTCTGCGCTCTCGTCGACTCCATGCCGCAGAGATGACGCCCGACGTGCGTTGGGGTGAGTCGTCCAAGCTTGTGAATGAAGCGTCTTGGTCTTATGTTCGGACGCGGGTGCGATACCCGCCATCTCCACCATCGAGCTTAGCTCGTCCATACCCTCTAGAATGAGAATCCATCATCGCCGCCGCGGCGGCTATCAAAAAAAAGAAGAACTCGTAAACTACTTGGTTAATGATCAGATCAAGTCAGTCGAGGTAAGTGTCATCGATGAAAATGGGGAATTTTTAGGCCCCATGACCACCGAGAAAGCACTGGCGACCGCCCAAGGGCGCGGCTTCGATCTCGTCGAAGTCTCTCCTAAGGCCAATCCGCCGGTCTGCAAATTCCTCGACTACGGGCAATTCAAATATCATAAGGAAAAGGAGATCAAGGCTCAAAAAGCCCACGCTAAAAAGGTTGACGTGAAAGGCATTCGCCTCTCCGTAAAAATGGGACAAGGAGATTTCGATACGCGCATCAATCAAGGGAAAGGCTTCCTTGCAGACGGTCATAAGCTCAACATCGAGATCCGTCTACGTGGACGCGAGAAAGAGCACGGCGATATCGCCAGAAAGCGCATCCAAGAATACCTCGACCAGCTCACCAAGGAATACCAGCTCTTCATTGAACAGCCAATCACCCGTGCCGGTGGCAATGTCACCGCGATCGTGGGACGCAAAACCTAACCTCATCTTATGAAACAGAAGACATCCAAGACCCTCCGTAAACGCGTGACCATCACCAAGACGGGCAAGTTGCTCAAGCGCAAGGGTGGCCAAGGCCATTTCAACAGCCGTGAATCCGGTACGGTGACGCGCAACAAGCGCCGTGACCTCTCGGTCGCCAAGGTGTATGTGCGCACCATCAAGTCTTTGACCAATCTCAAATAACCTCCTATGCCTCGTGTTAAGCGCGGTACACACCGCATCAAACGTCGAAAGAATATTCTTGCCCGTACCAAGGGCATGATGTGGGGACGCAAATCCAAAATCACACTCGCTAAGACGGCTGCGACCAAAGCCGGTCGCAACGCCTACGTCGGTCGTAAGCTCAAGAAGCGCGACAATCGTGGACTTCAGCAGATGCGTATCAACGCCGCTGCTCGTCTGAACGGAACAATCTATTCTAAGTTCATGGACAGCTTGAAAAAGCGCAACATCGAGCTCGATCGCAAGATCCTCGCTGAAATCGCCATGAAGCACCCAGAAGTATTCGCTAAGCTGGTCAAAGCTTAAGCAACAATCCACAATCCCGTCCGCCAGCTGGCGGACGGGATTTGTGTTATACTTGCGACAATCTATGCTACGCAAAATGAAAAAGTTGGAAGGTGCTCCTTCAATGCCATCACGCGCCGAGTCCATTCCAGGACCCTCCGCCGATGAAAAGAAGAAAGCCGGCGAGCTCGCCCGTCGCGCACTTGAGCGCTACAAGGCGGATCGTGAAGTCGAGGATCGTGCAGAAATGGACGCAGAACTCGACATGCTCGCGCCTCCGTCAGAAGACGAGGCGGCTCAGCTCGTCGTCAATCGCATGGCAGAAAGCGATGTGAAAGAATCGCGCAGCAAGAAGCGCAAGCAGGAATCGGAATTGCAAAGCATGGTTCAGGAATTGGTTGATGAATCAGGCGTAGAGATGCCAGAAGAAAAATCCAAGATGGATGAACGGAAGGAAATGGAAGATCTTGATAAAGAATGGGCAGAACGCATTAAGCAAGATATTGAAAAGACAGAAGCCAAGCGCGCAGAGAAAGCCCGCAAACCCAAACTGGAAATTGCAACAGAGCAAGAAGAACGCACATTCGTCGGAAAGCAAATTCAGCAAGACATTCGCTCGGAACGCAAGAGCGCGGAAACAGATCCTGCTCGTAAGCGTTCCTTAGCCAGCCTCAAAAAGCTTGAAGGCGAGCACTATAATATCGGTCTTGAGCTCCGCGATCTGACGGGTCTGACTCCGGATGAGGCTTATGAAAAACTCGTACTGAATGCTGGCTTCATGGGCCGCATTAAGCGCGGAATGGCAACGCTGGCCGGTGTGAAAACCTACAAGCTTCTTGATGATTGGTTTGAAACAGGCAAGAAAGTCGAAGTGCTGCAAAATGAAGTTGTCGGCATACCTCCAAACGCTGAGCAAGGCTCCAGAGCAAGAGGCAAGAGAAACATGGTCAATGTCGAGGAAGCTGCCGCACAAGCCACTGACCGTATCTTTGTTGAAGAAAATCCGGAAGTCGCTGCTATTGATGCTGATTTCAAGCAAGGCATTGTCCGCGATGCAGAGGGTGCCGTCATCGACGATGAAAAGAAAATCCGCGCCAAGCGTCCAATGAGCCGCGTACCAAGCCGTAAGGTTTCCATGGGTACGGGTAGCCTCGCCGACTCCATGGCTAAAGCCGATCGTGTTCAGCTGTATCAACCTGATGAAGCATCGCGTGAATTGCCAACGCAGCGCGCTCCAAAGGTAGAGGCTCCAGTCGATCCGATCATGGAATTCCAAAAAGAGCGTTCCAATGACATCAACGTAGTCCGTAAAGAGTACCCGCGAGCCGCAGAAATCTGGAACAGTATCTCGACACGTCTCCAGAGTTTAGAAGAATCGCAAGTAACAGCATTGAGTGGCATCTTTGGTACACGCGACATTTCAACGGCCTACGTTCTCGACCGCGCCTTCTACGACATGGACGGCGACCAAGAAGCGAAAGCCCGTATCCAACAAGCAGATAAAATTCTTGGCATCGAGGAAGTCAGTCCCAAGAAAGTTCGATCCAGAAGCGCTAAAAAAGCCGCCTAAGAACCCCCTCGGGGGTTCTTTCGTATCATTGACAAAAGGACAATATTTTGATATATTAATCCGTCCCCGAGAAAGGAGGACAAATGGAATCTCGGGATCATGAGTTCTGGAAAAAAGTCATTTCGCCATCGTTGCGTGATCTGGTGTTCCCGGAAGTGGGTGTCACCATGCATGTTTCGGGCCCGCTCGTTGAAGACGTACCGCTCGAAGACTGCGGCGACTTTGTCTGGGCCTTGGTCTGTCTGAGCCGCTGGGCTCCGGAGGCTTTGCTCGCTCGCTACAAAATCGGTCGCAATCTGCCACCGCCACCCGCGCAAGAGGCGCTACTCTGCACGAGTATCGAGGTCGATTGCTTCTACGATTTCCCTGAAGAGTCGATCAAGAAGTTGCTCATCAGACTCAAGAGCAATCTCGACTGCTCCCCACCGGACAGCACCATGGAAGAGGCCCACGACCTCGCTCTAGGGCGCATCCAAGACATCATCATCTTCTTGGCTGAGAAGCATCCGCTCGCTCAGCACTGGGTCGAGCACTACAAGCCGACTGAAACGCTCCCACAAGCCAAGGCTTCACAGAGGCCACCAAAGAAGAGACGCTCCAACCACCTTAAGCTCGTTTCGGGCTAATCTTAGCCCATATCTCTACGACCCCTCCACTATCGGTGTGAGGGGTCGTTTCTGTTTTTAGCCAAATTGGCTAACTTCTATAAAATGACCGTTTTATTGACAAAAAGCGTGAAATATGTTATAGTATGTTGTTAATTAGCACTGGAAGTCCTGGTTTTTACAGAAGAATAGCCAAGGTTGGCACCTGTCAGGCGTCAAACAAAATGGATGTTCAAGACCCTTGACAAAAAGCATAAAAAGTGATATAGTAATTCGTTCTTTCAATGGCCAATGGTGCCTCAAGACAGGTGTTTGAGCCGTTCCGTCTCCTTGGCGGGACGGCTCAAGGACCCGTCAAACTGACGTGTTCTACGTTCTCTCAAAACTCAGAATGAAATCAACCCGACCTCAACCCGGGGTCAAAGACTGCCGGGCTAGGCTCGGAAAGGAGCTCCACGTGAAGAACATTCTCATCGTTTGTGTCTCGTTCGTCATCGGTTTCTGCCTCGCGAACGTCGCGAGTGCTCAGGCGCGTATCGCGCCGCCTGAAGGTTCAACACCCGCATGTCTGGCTCGCTTCAACGAGCTGTACGACGACGGGTCGATCGACCTCGACGACGCGGCATCGCTCACCAACTGGTGCGTCGATAGCGACCGTACGATGATCTCGTTCTACGAGAACCTCTACGACTCGCTGAACGGCCCCGGCGGTCGACCGAGCTTCGCGACCATGGACGAAGCCCGCGAGGCGTTCACCATGTGCCGCGAGGTCGAGGTCTGTCCCCGTGATCCGGAGACGCCCACCGTTGCTGAGACGCCGCGTACCCCGCGCGCTCTCATCCTCGAGGGCCACGGTCCTCATCGCATTGAGGGTCGAGGTTGGCGTCGTCAGGTCGTCTGTGAAGACGGCACGACAGGCGTCGTGGTGGAGGAGCGATACAGCCGGCGCGAAGACGAGGCCCGTCGACGCATCCCGACTCGTACGACTCTACGCATCGTCTGGTGCATCGACATCACTAACCCGTCCGCGATTCGCGTGGCCGAGACACGTGGTGAAGTCGATCTCACCGACATCCTCCGGCGCCTCGATCATCTCGAGAACGCCTGCGGAGAAGACGGTATGCGTGAGCAGTCCTCCCAGTGGCGTGAACTCTGCACCCGTTTCGACGCGGTGCTGATCCACACCACGGAGATCAACACGCTCCGCACCAGCCTCGGTACGCTTCGCGACGACCTCGACGCACTCAGTGCGCGTGAGGACGCTCGTTGGGCAGCCGATTGCGGCCAGACCAACGAGGAGTGGGCGGCGCTGACGGAAGGTGCTCGACTCGAGCTCATCCGCAGCGGTCAGTGCGACGGTGCATCCACTACGGTGGTGAACCAGAGCGACTGGCATCTGCGCTTCCACCTCGGCGCTGGGCTTCATCTGCTCGGCGTCTCCGCTCCGGCGACCTTGATCGCACCTTACGGTGTGGTCTACGCCGAGCTCGAGGCACTCCCGTCCGATCACTTCGGCTTCTATCTGCGCGGCTTCATCGGGGCGGGCGACCTCCTCGATCGAGTCGGTCAGTGGAATCCGGACGGCACCATCGGCGCAAGCGGTGTCTTTGGCGGATCGGCGGGTGCAACCTTCCGACTCGACGAGATCGTCGCCTTCGACCTTGGTGTCGCAACGTCCTCCGTTTTCAACCCCGGCGGACAGATCGGCTCCAGCCTCCACACGTGGCCCATCTACAACCTCGGTGGTGAGTTCCGCGTCCGGATCAATCCGGTGCGCTGGTTCCACATCGAGGCCACGGTCGGACTCGACTACACCCATTCGGAGGTCCGGCGTCCCAACGTCGATCACTTCGTGGGTGTGGACGCTCTCGGCGGCCACGGCTCACTCGGCGTCGGGTTTTCATTCTGACATCTCTGCGGGGCTCGCTCTCTACTTCGGTAGATGAGCGAGCCCCCACCATCCGGTTTGATCACATACGTGGTCACCCCAGACGGTGGATCATGAGATCTGCCTTGGTTTCAAGGAAAAATCAACCCCGCTTAAAAAACGGGAGAAAGTTAGGCCAGCAATGACCAAGAACGCGCTCATTCTCATCTCGATCATCATCAGCAGCGCGGTCCTCACGGGCTGCGCCAACTACCTAGGTCCCGACGACCACGGTCGCATCTGCGACCCGGGCGTCATGCTCGTGGACAGCCTCGGCTGTCTTCCGGGCTGTGACCTGGATGCGAATGCGTACTTCTGCACGGCCGATGGCCGAGGCGCAGAGTGCCGCATCCGCTCCGGACACGTCTGCCGCGTCGACCCGGGTTGTCCGGGCGGTGGCGCAGACTGCACGGCGGGTATCAGCGCCTGCCTCCGCCACGGAACGACGTCCTGCCCCGCAGGCTCGTCGGTCGCGGAGATCTGCAATGCGGTTGCCGGAAGTCCGGTAGCCGAGATCTGCGGCGACGGCATCGACAACGACTGCGACGGAGTCGTCGACGACGGTTGTAGCACCTGCGTTCCTTCGGGAGCGGAGATCTGCGACAACCTCGACAACAACTGCAACGGTCAGATCGACGAAGGCTGCGACGACGACAACGACGACTACTGCGACGCGACCATGAACATGGGAACGTCCGGATCGCTCGCCTGTCCGTTCACGCCGCCCGGTCGTACAGTCGGTGACGACTGCAATGACAACAACGTCAGGATCCACCCCGGTGGGTCCGAGACCTGCAACATGGTCGACGACAACTGCAACGGCATCGTGGATGAGTCGCCTGGTTCCACGGTCGCGGGCAGCGTTTGCCCTGTGACCTGCGCCGTCACCAACAGTGGCATCGAGCTCTGCGATGGCATCGACAACGACTGCGATGGCTACACCGATGAAGGTGGCGTCTGCGTCGTCTGCGAGGACAACCTCGGAGGCACGCTCCGCGTCCGCCCCTCGGCGTCGCTACTCGCATCGTGCAGCCGCGGTCTCGTGACGATTGCCTGGGGCCCCGGTGGAACGGAGCTTCGCTCCATCGCCCACGCCACGAGCTACTCGATCGTCATGAACAGCTCGTGGCGTGGATGGGTTCGTCTCCAGGC
>Ga0163152_10001616_pt1 | contig 35145 bp, 25 predicted proteins | sample OliLakLV19MP8IB2_FD_148635 | JGI IMG/M metagenome (GOLD analysis project Ga0163152, IMG submission 148635) | Freshwater microbial mat bacterial communities from Lake Vanda, McMurdo Dry Valleys, Antarctica - Oligotrophic Lake LV.19.MP8.IB-2 | ecosystem: Environmental > Aquatic > Freshwater >...
CACCAAAAAGAATCTTGCGACCGGTCGCGAGGACCATAAAGTTACGAGACGATGAGTACCCACCGAAGGATTTGCTCCGTCAGTTTATTCTTCTGGCTCGGTCTCACCTTTTCCGCCGTCTGCGTTGAACCAACTCCCTCTTCAAATTCCGTAAATAGTCGCCCCGAATCGAATGACATTCAGCGTCGGTCAAATGCCGGGCAATTCCCCGAAGTGGTGGTGGTGCAAAGCGAGGAAACCAAGGACCGAGATGCCATCCATTCGAAAGCCCGGGCTCTCCTGACTGCGAAAGATTACGATGCCCTGGAAAAAATGGCGGGAGACCTCAGGCTGAGCAAGGCCGCCTATTTGGATGGCTATTGGAAACTCTGGGCGTTTTACAAGGCGTTTGGGGAATTTTCGGAAAAGGCCACAGATGCAGGTTGGGGTGTGCGGATGGATAACCTGAAAGAGTGGGTTCGGAAAAGAACGAATTCAATCACCTCGCATGTCGCCCTGGCGGAAGCTCTCACAGTCTACGCCTGGAGGGCGAGAGGATCCGGCGTTAGCGAAACGGTGACCGAAACCGGCTGGCAGCTTTTTGCTCAACGTCTGGCGGCGAGCCATGAAGTCCTCAAAAAATCGGAAAAACTCTCCCCGTGCCCGCACTGGTACGCCGTCAATCAGCGCATAGCACTGGGACTGGGGATGCCACGCCAGGATTACGAGAAACTGTACATCGAGGCGACAAAGTGCGAGCCCACGTACGGAAGCTTTTATTTTCGTAAAGTCGCGCATTTGTTGCCTCGCTGGCATGGCGTGGAAGGTGAATGGGAAAAGTTTGCTCAAGAAGCAGCCGACCAAATCGGCGGCGAGGAAGGTGACATTCTTTATGCCCAAATCGCTTGGTTCGTCCATGACTCTCGTTTCTATAAAGATATGATCCGGGAATCTGCCATCAATGGAAACCGCGCCAAACGTGGTTATCAGCTCTTGTTAAAACGCAATCAGAAATCCGTTACGGTGGCTTCCCAATTCGCCAGATTGGCTGTGATGAGTGAAGATGGTTACTTGGTTCGTGCGCTATTCGAGGGGCTTGGCGGTTATGTGGACAAAGAAATCTGGGGTTCGGCAAAATACTACACCCATATAAGGAATTGGGCTTATCGGGTGAAAACATCCGCTGCCGAGGAAAACGACCAACCTATTTCTGCCGGGGCGGACGAAACCGCCTCGAAGCCGCCGGAGCCTGAAAGTGCGCCCAAGCTCAAGGCGACTCCACCAGACCCTCTCAAACTCAAGGGAATTTTTTTTGGAAAAACCAATCACCAAGCTTTGATTGGCAACCAGACCGTGGGAGTCGGAGAAAAGGTGGAGGGTTTCGAAGTGATCCAAATAGAACCTCGACGGGTGACCCTGCGGTCGGCTTCCGGAGAAACACGGATCTTGGAAATAAAATAGCGGCGCTTTTCAGCAGCTTGCTCCTTCATTAAAATTTGGCTTTCCTTCGAAAAAATGAAAACCTCAACCCCGATAACATCCCTGGCAGCCACTTAAATCCTGGGGAAGGAGATTCATGCCCGCAAACACAAATTTACCATCAGAGTTTCTGTCTGCCCTCAGCATTTCCAATGCGGCATCCATGGGAGAACAACCGGCGATCTTGGTTTTTAAACAGGCTCTCGGATGGAACAGCGCTGGAAAATCATTATCGGAACCTTGGGAACCGTGGCGATTCTCCTTCTTCTTTTTGGGGGCCGCCTGTTCCCGACCAGTCGCGGGATTGCCGATGAAACGCGTCGCCAGCTCCGAGAAAAGGGGTTTAAGACGGACCTTACGGATTTTGACTTTTCCGCCCCAACCGATGTTCGCACGCGGTGCGCCGCGCTCACCAATCAAATCGTGCTGAATGCGCCGGGAAACTCGCGAAGGTCCGTAATATCCCAATCCGCGTTTCTAAATCCTAATGTTTTGGCATTTTCGGAAACGGCACGTTTCGTGTGGTCCTGAGCTCCGTTTGGAAAGTTCGCCTGAATCTCGACGCTGATTTTGATCTCGGCGTTCGGATCGGCGGCGAGGGCGGAGTTGATCTCCTCCGCAACTTGCACGAGCCGCATCTTGGCGGTGGTGACGTTGATGGCGACGTTGCCGTGAAATGACTTCACCTTGGCTGTGACAGGTGACGGCACTCCCGGCGGCGTGGGGCAGGGAGGAATCGCGGCGGGCGGGGTTTCATGCAAGATCACCCAGCTTTACGAGCAGTGGACGACCATTCAGGGATTTCAGCGCACGCGCGGCGTGCTGAAACTCATGGCGAAAGTGATTCACCGCCTCTGGCAGGATAACGACAAGGATATCATGATTCTTCCGGGAATTACTTTATGGGGAAAGGATGAAGCATGAAGGATGAATTAAGAAGGGTTGGGGTTCGATTTCTTCGCGATGGTGGTGAAGATGGCGAGGAGTTGATTGCACTCGTCTTGCAGAGGGGCTGTCACCGATCTTGGCGATGAATTCGGCTTTTGAGCGCGCCCGGTGAGCTTCACGGTAGTTGGCACCAACAGCGGTGCCCGAACGCAAAACCTGTTTGCCAAGCACGCGAGCCACTTCCGACTTCGGTAGAGCAGAAAACATATTGATGATGCGCAACGCAAAATCTTTTGTTCTCTCGCTCAGATCGGGCGGCTTCTGGCCTTCATCAATCATACTTTATCCTTCATCCTTTCAGCTTGCCGGATGGTGACGCGGAAGGAGGTTTGATCGAACTGAAACTCGGCGGGCGGGTTGCCGTTGAGTTCCAGAGCTTTGATGGTGCGGGCGATGCCTTGACCGAAGCGGTTGGTGTAGCCGAGGACGCGGGCGGCTTCGGCGATGATGGGATTCCGGTAGCCGACGGTGCGGGGGAAGGATTCGGCGGTGGCTTCGCCGTAAAGCCCGCCGGGGTTATCAATGGTGATGTGCTCCGGGAAGCAGTAGAAGCGGATGGGGGCGGTGGACTGGTAGTTGCGGTGCATGACGGCATTGAGCAGGAGTTCGCGGAGGGCGACGCGGGGGTAGTCGTGGATCATTTCCTCCCTGAGAGTATCGGGCACGGCGACAGGGCGCTGGCGGAGGTTGGCATCCACGATGAGGTCGAGAGTCTGGAGCACGGTGCGGAGGTCGCCGATGGCGCGCTTTTCATCGAGCACCTCGCTGGCGAGGTTGGGTCCGGCGTAGCGGACAAACTGGACATAAGCGCCCGGCAAATAATGCACGGGACGATCCGCAAGCACCAGGATGCCCGCGTTGGTGGGGCAGTCCTGGCGGAAATCGAAGAAGCGGAGACTGGCGAGTTGTTGGCGGAGGGGGCGTCCGTTTTCGGCGATGACGTCTTCGGAGACGGCATGGCGAAGATAGGTGAGGCGGAAGCGATCTTCCGAGAGATCCGCCAGGGTGCTGTCCACGCAGGGGAGAGCATCAAAGCTGAGGGCGCGGGAGACGCGCCGCTCGGAGAGGATGAGTTCCTCCTGCTCCGTGGCACTGGCCCGGCGCGGCCCGACACGGAGCCAGACGCGGCCTTTGTAGCGGACGGGCGGGAGATGGGCTGGCTGGACCTCCACGACGGCGATGTCTCCGCCGGGAAGGCTGAAACGGGCCACCGAGAGGGCGGGCAGGGGCTGGATATTGCCGTCGGAACGCAAGGCGGAAAGGTTCAGCAGCAAGTCATCAGTGACCTTCAAGCCACTGGGCTGGCCATCATCCGCCACTCCGATCAGGAGATAGCCAGGCTGGCGGTGGTTCGGAAAGTCGTTGGCAAAAGCACAGACGGCCTGGGCAAATTTATCCGTGTTGGAGGTGGAGATCGTGCGCTCGACGCGATCCGACTCGAGATCGGCGAGGAGGTAATGGAGTTCAGGTTCCGTGATCATAAAAGGGTGGTGCGCTGAAGCAGGGCGTTGAGGTCGAAATTGATCAAGGAAACGCCCCAGCCGGGCTCGGTGTCGAATGGATTTTGCAAATAGAACGGGCCTTCAACGGCATCCGCTTCGCCCTTGAGGGAAGGATGAAGGATGAATCCGGAGTTTTGCCGCGCAGTTTGCGCAGCAATCCGGCGGGCACTACGAGCGCGCCGCTGAGAACGACCGGCGTGGCCGAGGTGACGTGGCGCTCTTTGACCATGCGGCGCATGAGGTCGGATGCGTCCACCTTGTGAACGCCGTCGCGGAACTTGCCGTAGAAGCGGTCGGAATCGATGAGGGAGAGGAACAACTGAAAGTCGGCATCCTTGCCGTTGTGCGGCGTGGCGGTCATCAACAGCAGGTGACGGGTGCAAGCGCCGAGCTTCTCGGCGAGTTTGAAGAGGCCGGTTTTCTCCAGCTTGTTGCCGAAGAAATGAGCGGCGAGCTTGTGCGCTTCATCGAACACGACGATATCCCACCCGGCGGCGCAGAGCTTTTCCTGCAAGTCTTCGTTGCGGGCCATCTGATCAAGCCGGACGATGAGATGGTCGAGGTCCTCGAAAGGATTGCCGCTGGGGGTGACAGATTCCAGTTCGCGGGAGAAGACACGAAACTCCAGGCCTAACTTCTCATACATTTCGTCGCGCCATTGCTCGACCAGGCTGCCGGGAGCAACGATAACGATGCGCCGGGCATCGGCACGCATGATGAGTTCGCGGATATAGAGGCCCGCCATGATGGTTTTGCCTGCGCCGGGATCGTCGGCGAGAACGAAGCGGAGTGGCTGGCGCGGAAGCATGGATTCGTAGACAGCGGTGATCTGGTGCGGGAGCGGGTCCACGTTTGACGTGTGGACGGCCATCATAGGATCGAAGAGGAATGCCAGGTCGATGCGCTTGGCCTCGACGGTTAATTTGAATTTCTCTCCATCGCCGTCGAAGGACCACGGACGTTCGGAGGTGGCGACCGATATGTTGGGTTCGTCGGCGCGATTAAGCAGACGTTCTTTCAGGGAGCCGTCTGGGGTGCGGTATATAACCTGCACAGCGCCGTCCGCGATAGGGACCACCGAAACGACAATTGAGATGACCGCAGGCTCCAACCCTGTGAGGTCAATTCCAGGCTTTAAATCTTCGAGACGAATCATTTGAATTTCGGTTGCGCGGAATAATGGATGATGGGGAGACAGGCGAAACCATGCACGAAAAAACTATCCCAATGGATGCTTTAGAGAGCCTGGGCTCGATTTGAAATCACGATTCTGTTGCTTAGCCGTGTCCATGCAGAAGGAAAAGAAGTAAACCGCCAATGGACGCGAATTAACGCGAATAGAAAGCTACAAAATAGTAATTGGAGTGCGCCCACCATGATCCACCATGATCACCGTTTCGTGACCGATTTCCAGGTGTCAGAAAGCCGTGGTATAACCCTTCTTTATTGGCGTCCATTGGCGGTTAAACTGAATTGTTACGCCTGAGCCGGTCCAATAATTTATCGTGTATGCCTCCAAAACCGCCATTACTGAAGACAGACACCACATCTCCCGGACGTACAGCAGCCGCCACAAAGTCCACTATTTGATCCACTGAAGGAAGATATGCCGTCTCTTTTCCCTGCCCCTGAAGGTCGGACATCAGCCGTCCTGCATCCAGCCGTTCCTCCGGCTTAAGCTGGTCGAGGCGCGCAACCTCCGAAACAATCACCATGTCTGAATCGTCGAAAGCCCGGACCAGTTCGTTCTGAAAAACATTGCGTCGAGTGGTGTTGGATCTCGGTTCAAAAATTGAAATCAACCGGTGCCCCGAATATTTGATTTTTAACGCCCGCAAAGTTTCCCGGATCGCTGTCGGATGGTGACCAAAGTCATCAATGACTGTAACGCCGTTGACCTCCCCACGAACCTCCATCCTTCTCCTGATCCCTTCAAAACTCGAGAATCCCTTCTGGATCTGCGCAGGAGTCAACCCACAGAAAGAAGCAGCGGAAACCACCGCCAGGGCATTGCGAATATTGAGCTCACCCATCAAGGGCAATCGATAAAAATCATTGCCGACCTGAAATTGAGAACCCGTCTCCGAAAAGACAAAATTGCAGGCACGAATTTCATTCGATTCCGAAAATCCAAATCTTTTCACTGGGGCCGGCGCGCCCTGCAACACGTAATCCAGCGCTCTTTCGTCGCCGTTTGCCAGGATCAATCCATTCCTCGGGACGAGCTGCAACATGCGCCGGAAGGAAATCTGGATCTGTCTCAAATCCTCAAAAATATCAGCGTGATCGAACTCCAGGTTGTTGAGGATGGCGACGTGGGGCAGGTAATGAACGAACTTGCTTCTTTTGTCGAAAAAAGAGGTGTCGTATTCGTCCCCCTCTATGATAAACCACTGGCTGTCGGTGAATCTCGCCCCCTGTTTGAGGTTGGAGGGTATGCCTCCTATCAAATAGCTGGGGTTCAGGCCGTTCACTTCAAACACCCAGGTCAGGAGGGAAGTTGTGGTCGTTTTCCCATGTGTTCCCGCCACCACCAAAGATTTGCGGCCTCGAATAAAATAGTTTTTTAAAAGTTCCGGGAGGGAACAGTAGGAAAGTTTTCTTTCCAACGCCGCCTCAGCCTCCGGATTTCCCCTGGAAATGGCGTTTCCAATGACTAAAAGATCAGGTTTATGATCCAGGTTTTCCTCCCTGAACCCGGTCATGACCTGGATGCCTTTCCCAGCCAGAAAGGTGGACATCGGCGGGTAAACATTGTTGTCCGAACCGGTCACGATGAAGCCTTTTTCCAACATGGCCGCAGCAGCCGAGGCCATGGCTGTGCCGCAAATACCAACAAAATGAACAGTCTTCGGTACGGTTATCATATGAGGCGCTGACTGAAATTGGATCAACCCTTCAGCTTTTGAATCAAAAGCTCCCCCACCAGGGCCGGATTAGCCTTCCCCTTGCTCAGTTTCATCACCTGCCCCTTCAGAAAGTTAAGCGCCGATTCCTTGCCGTTGCGAAAATCTTCAACCGACCTGGGGTTCGCGTCGACCGCCTGCTGGCAAAAAAGTTCCAAAGCCCCGCTGTCACTCACTTGTAAAAGCCCCTTTTTCTGGACAATCTCCCCGGGGCCCTGGCCGCTGACAAACATCTCGGTGAATACTTCCTGTGCAATTTTGCTGCTGATCTTTCCGCTGTCCACAAGCTCGATCAGCTCAAGGATTCCTTCCGGCGCAAATTTCAGCTGATCCAAGCTGGTGTTGCTCTCGGTCATTCGCGCCCTCAGGTTGTTGATGACCCAGTTGGCCACCGCTTTGGCATTGCGTGAGTGGGAGGCAATCTTTTCGAAATACTCACCCAGAGGGACGTCTGCGACAAATGTCTCCGCATCGCTTTGCGGCAATGCATAGGAAATCATAAACCGCTGTTTCCTGGCCAAGGGCAGCTCGACCACGCATTCTGATATCGAGCGGAGCCATTCGACCGTCGGTTCGAAGGGCATCAGGTCAGGTTCTGGAAAATAACGGTAATCATGCGCCTGTTCCTTGCTCCGCATGGTTTCGGTAATCCCTCCGGCGTCATCCCAGCGTCGTGTTTCCTGAAAAAGCTGCCCGCCTTTGTTTAACACACCGATCTGACGCGGGATTTCATAGTCCAATGCCTTGCGAACCCCGCTGAAACTGTTCATGTTCTTAATCTCGATCTTTTTCCCCAGTTCCTTGGCACCCTTCGGACGTATGCTGACGTTGACGTCGCAACGAACCATTCCCTTCTCCATGTCGCAATCGCTGACTCCGCCATAGATCAGAATATCTTTTAACGCGTTGAGATAATGATAGGCCATGTCGGACCCGGTGATATCCGGCTCCGACACGATTTCCAGCAGCGGAACTCCGGCACGGTTGAAATCAACCCCGCTAAACTGATCGAAGTGCTGGTTCTTGCCCACATCCTCCTCCAGGTGAGCGCGGGTGATCCGGACCCGATGGGTTACACCTTCGAATTCGAAATCGACATGTCCTCCCATCGTGGAGGGTTTGTCATATTGAGTCACTTGATAGTTCTTGGAGGCGTCCGGGTAAAAGTAATTCTTCCGATCAAACTTGGCGTAGGGGCTGATGGAACAATTCAGCAGATAACCCGTCAATGTAGTCAAACGCAACGCCTCCTCATTTGCCACCGGCAAAACTCCGGGCATGCCGAGGCAGATCGGACAGACATTCGTGTTGGGCGGAGCCCCGAACGCATTGGCGCATCCACACCAGATTTTTGATCTGGTCTTGAGTTGCACGTGGGTTTCCAGCCCGATCACCGCTTCGTATTCCATAGTGGGCAATCTTTTGCCAAAACTTCGCGTGGTTGAACACAGTTTTTATCTCAAGCCGACAAATCCCTGTGTTTATGGAGTTACTGACCATCATCAATCTGTCCCCCTGCTCCGACAAAATAGCCCTAGCCCGGATATTTCACAGGCTTAGCCGAAAACACGAAACCTCAGTGTTTACTGGGGTTTTCTGCTGAAACGGCTCAGCCTGTGAAATATCCGGGTTAGAGGTAACAGTAGTTTTGGCGCAACGACCCTGCTCTTTTTCACCCGTTCGGGTAACACTCACTTTTGGCGCACGGCGACCTGACTCGAATGGACTCGAATGGTTTCGGCTCAAAACTCTGCTTTACAATCGGTCGGTGCGTGTGAATTCTTAGCGCCCTTATGGATAAGTTTGTGAGCATTTTGGCGTTTCCAGTCGGTTTGTTGATTTGTTTCGGCCCCATTATCGTCGTGTGGCTCAAAATGGAACTGACCGAACCCTCCGAAGACAGCTCGAAAAATCACAAATAACCAAGCCACCAGTGGCGGTTGCGCTTTTTAACGCCGACAAACCAGTTGCAAACCGGGTAAAGCAACAGGATTGTGACCCACCAAAAAACGTAAACCCAGATCAACGGCCCGTCCGCCCGTTCCTCAAACACTGTTTTTCCGCCTGTTTGGAAATAAACCCAGGCTCGTCCCAGCACCTCGATCACATAAAGGTGGATGAGGTAGTAAAAAAGCGGCACTTTTCCGAAGGTGACAAAAAAACTCTCCAACCGGACGGGTAACGGTTTCCAGTTTCCGAAACAGAGAAAAAGCGGTCCAAGAGTCATCAGAAGATAATCCAGCGAGGGCGGATATTTGGTGCAGTTGATGAAGGAAAAGAAGGCAAGCAGCGCCGTTTTCTGGCCGATCCAGGGCACCGGGTCACCATAAAAATTGCCCACACGGAGCAGAACAAAAAGCAGCAGCGCCCCCCACCCCAGAAGGGTGAATATTTTTCGTTTCCTCGCCGGGTCGCCCTGAAAGAGCGGGCCCAGACAAAAACCGAGGCTCAACACGGCAATCCACGGGATCCAAGGATACCCCACCCCGACGGCGACTCCCTCAGCAATCTTAAATTCGCCAGATTGATGGAGAATCATCCAAAATTTCTCCATCCATCCAGCGGGAACTACCCTGAAACCGTCCAGCAAATTGTGGAAAAGGATGATGATCAGGCTTAAAATCAGCAGCATTCTCTGAGGCAGCCAGAAGAGGAGGGCCAGCGACACCATGGACCAACCAATGGCCCAGATCACACCCAGATAATAATAATCCCAGCGCCAGACAAAATACCAGCCGTAGCGGACCACCGTGAGCTCGAGGAACGCCAACCACAGGCCGCGCGTCATCAGAAAACGAAAAAACTCGCCCTGGCTCCGCCGCTGCGAGGCAAAGAAGGCCGCCACGCCTGCGAGGAAAACAAAACTCGGGGCACAAAAATGGGTGATCCAGCGGGTGACAAAAAGCGCCGGATAAGTTTGCGACAGATCGGTCGCCTCAAACTTCAAATGTGTGAAAAAATCGCGGGTATGATCCAATGTCATCAAAACAATGACCAATCCGCGAAAGAAATCGATTTCGGTCAGGCGAACCCGTGAAGGGGCCGGATCGATGGATGCCGGAATCGGAATGTGAAACTCAGACAAGCCGGTTTTGTAACCGGTTCACGGACGAAGCGAAACTTCGAACTTTCCCTTTCCGCCAGATGGTTGATGGTTCGACTGGTCCGGAACCGCAAGCTCACGGAAAATCGGCACCCGCCTTATTTGATTCATCCAAGAATGGAGCGGAAAGCTGGCGGAAAAAAAACGAGCCCACCCAGACGAAAACTGCGGACAGGTCGTCTCGCCCAAGAAATAGACTTGCAGGGTGGTGAATCGATACTTTCTATTGACCACGAATCACTTTCATGATGCATCACCTTGAATTTCGAACGCACGGGCAAACAGATCATTCCAATGCCCTGCCAAAGCCGACATTCTGTCGGCCGGTGACCTGCCAAGTGAATCGGCCAGGAAACTTCCCTTCCGTTGGGTCGGACTCGAACATCAACCAGAAATCCTTCCTTCGATGAATCTGGCCGAGTTTCCCCTCCTCAGCCTGGCGGGCTTGTCCCTTCTCATCGGAGTCTGGCAATGGATCGCGGGAAGCAGGTTTCGATTCAGCCCGATTGGACCCGGGGCAAAGACCGGTGCCCCGGGCATCACCCTGCTCAAACCTCTAAAAGGTGCTGACTCGGAAACCGAGAATTGCCTGAGAAGTTGGTTAAACCAAGACTATCCTGGTCAGGTCCAAGCTTTGTTCGCCGTGAATTCAGCGGGCGATCCGGCCTCGGCCATCGTGCAAAAACTGCAAAGAGAATTTCCAGAACGTCGGATCGAACTGCGGGTGGTCAGTGAACTGGTCGGGTCCAACGCCAAAATCTCCAAGGTCCACACCCTCTCGTTGGAGGCCGTATTCGATTTCTGGGTGGTCAGCGACGCAGACGTCTTCGCGCCTCCCCGATTGCTGGCCGGAATCAAGAACAACCTGGAAAAAAAACAGGTCGGCGTGGTGAATGCCTTTTACCAACTGGCAGACCCCTCGACTTTTGGGATGCGGTGGGAGGCTGTCGCCATCAACGCCGATTTTTGGACCCAGGTGCTTCAGTCGAACTCGATTCAACCGATGAAATTCGCCCTGGGTGCGGTCATGGCCACACGTCGCGACGTCATTAATTCCATCGGCGGATTCAAGGCGCTCGCGGATTTTCTGGCGGACGATTACGAACTGGGACGCAGGGTATTTGCCGCCGGAAGGCAGATCGCACTCCTTCCTCTGGCCGTCGAATGCCGGGAACAGGCTTTTGGCCCGGTCCATGCCTGGAAACATCAACTTCGATGGGCTCAAACTATCCGGGCCTGCCAGCCGATCCCGCATTTTCTAAGCATCATCTCCAACTCCACAGTCTGGCCTTTGGCATATTTCCTCTGTTTCCCAGCCAAGACCTCCGCCTCCATCCTAGTCGCCGCCATTCTTTTGCGATCTCTGACATGCTGGAGTTCCGCCTTGAGGCTCACCGGACAAAGCCGCGCCTTTTATCTCTGGATGGCGCCGCTCAAGGATTTGCTCGGTTTTGGCATCTGGCTGGTTTCGATTTTTTACAACCGGGTTATATGGCGAGGCGAAATCTATAATTTATTACGGGGAGGCCGGCTTGAAAAAAATCCTTAGAACTCCCCGCTTTTCACCTCGTCATCCGCGTGAACGGTTGTGCCGGACCAGGTCCAGAAACTCGGCGCGGGTCCGTGCATCGTCGCGAAACACACCCAGCATCGCGGAGGTCATGGCGTAGGAATTCTGTTTCTCGACACCCCGCATCATCATGCAGAGATGCTGGGCTTCAACGATGACTCCGACACCGAGCGGCTCGATCAAGGAATTGATGGTCGAGGCGATTTCATGGGTCATCCTTTCCTGCACCTGGAGGCGCCGGGCAAAAACATCGACCAGACGAGGGAGTTTGGAGAGGCCTACTATTTTTTTTCCAGGAAGGTAGGCTATATGGCACCGGCCAAAAAACGGAAGCATGTGATGTTCACACATACTGTAAAAATCGATATCCTTGACGATCACCATCTCATCCGACCGTGCCTCAAAAAGAGCATCGTTTAGCACTGTTTTCAGGTCCGTGGTGTATCCCCGGGTCAAAAACTCAAGGGCCTTGGCAACCCTCTGGGGAGTTCGCTGAAGCCCATCCCGCCCGGGATCTTCACCCAACAGTTCAAGTTGCCGTCGGACCAGGGCTGACAGTTCATCCAGAGCTTCTTGTTTCATCTTCAAAAATTGCAGCATTTGATTTGAAACGTCCAGCCACCAAAGCTGTCAAATGGTGTGGTTCAAAGGATGTGCGGCGGTCTGTTCGGGCGCGGACTGGGGGACAAATGCCTATTTTTCTGCAACTTCAGGTGAAGAACCGTGTAGTAAAGATCGTCGATAGCAAGTCACTAAGGGAGCAGGTTATGAAAATTTCGAAAAGAATCCAGGCGCGGCGGTCGGGCGATATTGCCATTTGCGGTTTTACCTTGATCGAGTTGCTGGTCACTATCGCCATCATCGCCATCCTGGCCGGGATGCTGCTTCCCTCGCTCGGACGGGCCAAAGGAGCCGCCAACAGCATTTCCTGCAACAGCAACGTCCGCCAACTGGGAATGGCCTTGACCATGTATGGGGATGACAATGACGGTTATTTCCCACCCCGCATGGCTCCTTACTGGGAGGAACGCCTCAAACCCTATTACGTTTCCGACAAAATCATCCTCTGCCCTCAGGACCGCGGTCGGACCGGAAGGAGTTTTCTGATCAACGGTTGGAACGATTATTTTCAAGGTATTCTGTCCAAAGCGGACTGGACCAAATTCACCAACCACCGGCTTCCCATCGGGATCCGGCAGTCGGCAATCCTCTATCCATCTGATACCATCGCCTTCGGTGAAAAAATCGACAAATCCCAGCATCGTCACATGGATTTCTTCCAGGGGAACGGGAACGATGTGGATCACGTTGAACACGGACGCCACAACAAGGACGCCAAAGGCCAGGGCGGATCTTCGAATTTTGTTTTTGCGGACGGCAGCAGCCGGGCGATAAAAGCCAAGGGCTCAATTACTCCCATTAATCTCTGGGCCGTGACCGATCTCTGGCGGACTAACGCGGTGAATTTTTAAACCAGGTTCACCTTCCACTTAATTTCAATCAAACCACCGGCTTTCCTCTTCAATCTGGGAAGCCATTTTTTTGATGATTGAAACCAATAGAAGCGGGGCGGCAGGCGGCGGGTGAGACGAAAAACAGCACGGACTGCGGAGGAATTCTGTCAGGGAAGGAACAAGAACAATTTGCGCACCCGGTCAGACCGGTGTTCCGGGGAATCAGGAGAGGGAGAGCGCCGCGAGCGGTGAGTGGAACATCTGCAAAACTTGCAGCGCCTGCGAACCGGAACGGATGCCGTGGAGGGCCACACGGATCGGGGCGGCCTGGGAGGCGAGATGGATGTTGGCATAATATACTCCGTCGGCGAGGGTCAGATCCTCCGACAACACTTCAGGCTGGGGAGGCGGCCACCAAGCGACCGCGTGACGATCCTGAATTGCAAGTTCACAAGTATTCATGGCAATTAGTTTTTAGATTTACCCGCAGAACCCGGCTTTCTCAAATGACGATTACGCAACAAATTCTTCAAACCCGACGCCGCTTCCGGATTTCATTCCAGGATTATACGATTTACAACTGTAATTGATTCAAAATAAGTTGCCTTATTTTAAGCCGGTCCAGGCAATCTGGTTACAACATTCAGACACCGGTCCCCCGGTTTTTGTTTCAACATTTCGAGGAATAATTTGACCGGCCAGCCGAACGGTCAGATTCAATCTGCCGCTGAGGAGGCGCGAGCGATCCGCCGATGGCGTCGGGGGGGAAAGAAAAAAGCCATCCAGTAAACCGGATGGCTTTGGTGAAAGGAAAGAGGAGAGTTATTTCGCTTTGTCCTCAGTCTTGGTCTTGGCTGCTTCTTTCCTGCGTTTATTGTAAGCCTCGCGGCGGTGGCGTTTCTCAACTTTATTATTTTGTTTGCCCATAAAAATTCTTCGGTATCAAATTGGTAGCTGAATATGAGGATTTACCGCTTTCCATTCAATCTCAAACTATTGGTCCTGTTATCGCTCCCTTTCTGGGTCTGCTCCTGCCAGACAACCGAAAGCCAGAAAAAGAAGGATCGGAAAGCGACGGTGATCCGGTTTCACCTGGAAACAAACAAGGACGGCACCGACCGAAACTACAAAATCACCTTCCTGAGAAACAGCCCGACAGAGATCAACGTAGAGCTGAGCCCTTTCGTTGACGAAGGCAATATTTCAGAAGCTCGGGTCATAGACCACATGGGAGGATTCGCCATCCAGGTGTTGCTGGACAAACATGGTTCCATGGTTTTGGACGGTGTGACCACGGGAAACAAGGGAAAACGAATCGCCATTTACAGCCATTGGGGACCCACACGCTGGATCGCGGCTCCTTTGATCACCCGGAGGGTTGAGTCTGGATTCTTCACTTTCACTCCCGACACCACCCGTGAAGAGGCGGAAAGGATCGTGGAAGGGCTGAACGAAATCGCCAAAGCCATGAAGAAGAAAAACAGCTCTGTCTGGCGATGAAATTCTGGTTCTCACTATCACTGGTTCTGGGCACTTTCTTGTCTTTCAACGGCTGGTCCCAGGTGCTCAGGCTGCCCACCGCAAACCGGGCGTTGTTCCAAAATGAGGGGCAGGAAAACTTTTTCGCCCCAACCCCCGGTAAAAGCTGGGTCAGCGGAACATTTGGCTGCGTCCGGACGGAAGGCTGGCAGATGCACGAAGGTTTGGACATCCGCTCCGTCCAGAAGGACCGTCGCGGGGAACCTACAGATCCGGTGATGGCCACGGCGGACGGCGTGGTGGCCTATGCCAACCGGCGGAGCGGCCTGTCCAATTACGGTAACTACATCATTCTCCGTCACTACATCCATGGCCTGGAACTATATTCGCTTTACGCCCACCTGAGCCAGGTTCGGTCTGATTTGAAACCAAACACGCCGGTGCGGGCGGGTGAAACCATCGGGGTGATGGGACGAACCAGCAACACACGCCAGCGCATAGATAAGTCGAGAGCCCATGTGCATTTTGAGTTTGATCTGCTGATCCATCCCCAGTTCGCCTCCTGGTACAGACAAAACTTTCCCGGTCAGCGCAACGATCATGGAAACTGGAACGGGCTCAACCTGGTGGCCCTGGATCCGCAGGACATTTTTCTCTCTCAGGCGAAAGCGGGCACCAATTTCAACCTGTTGAGGCACGTGCAAAGCCAGCCGGAACTTTTCAAGGTCTGGGTGAACAAGAGCCGTTTTCCATGGGTGCAACGCCACCCGGGGCTGGTGATGAGAAATCCAGCGGCGGAAAAGGAGGGGATCGCCGGGTTCGAAGTATCCATCAATTTTAACGGCCTGCCATTCAAGCTCGTCCCCAGAAGTTCGAATGAAAGCCGGAACCTGCAGCGATATCAGATCCTGTCGGTAAATCAAAAGGAGGCTGAAGCCAATCACTGCCGAAAACTGTTGAAAAAACAGAACAAGAACTGGACACTGACCCCAACAGGACTCGATCTCCTCGACCTGCTTTCCTACCAGCCCTAGTCCTCTAGTCCGAGAAAAAACCACGGTCTGATGGATTGGTTTTCAGGTCTAGGTAGTTGTCTTTGCCGTGGTTCTCGATTCCGGCGGCATATTTTGCCGCACCGCACTGCATGCAGTTGTGAACCCGGACCAAATGTTTAAACCATTCCGGGAAACGTCCGGTGTATTTCAACTCCAGAACCACCGAGTTGCCGAAAACATAATCTTTGGTCGGGACATCGGTGGAAAGCCCGCACCCAAACCGGGGGACGTTTTGAACGTTTCGGTCGATGGTGACGCGCACCGAGTTGTCGTGAAGGCTGACCCAGGCCTCCCGCAGATAACTTACCTGCGCCTTCGGCTTGGCATTCAGATCCGCCATCAAGCGGCTGAATTTGTTCAACGCTCCAAATTCTTTCGGGTCGTCTGAGAACAGAAAATCCCGCTGCGGGAGATGCCCGTGAAGCAGTTGCTCCACTGCCGACTTTTTGACCGCTGCACGGTTCTTCAAAATGGCGTCGTTCTGACGCGTCTTGATCTCAAAAAAAACCGGGGAATTCGGGCGGTCATCATAAAATCTGACCCTTAACTTGTAACGGTTCTTGTTCCCGTTGATCGTATGCCAGAACAGATCAAGCTGATCCGAATCGAGGTAAAGGCTGTGGATGGCGTAGCTCAGGTTCGGTTTTCCGATGCAGAATTCATCCAGCTCCAGATAGGGCCTGACAAACTCCCTGATGCTCAGCGCCACTGGTTCGCTCACCAGGAATTTGAGCTCTCTCCGGCTCATCTGCAATTGATGACTTTGTGCCATAGTAAGTGGATTAATATGTGTACTACCCGGCCATTTTGTCCAAAAAAATCTAAACCGGGCATGATTAAAACGGGTGAGGACCCGGATCGCGGCTGTGTCGTCCTCGACCAGCCTCGACCAGCCGCAGCGGACGGCAACAGTCGGGGTTGTGGGAGATTCGGGACGTTCATGTCTTGCACTGCCGCGGTTCACAGAACCGCGATCCGTCAGGAAACTCACCCGCAATGGATCACACCCATTTAAACACGGACGGTTTTTTGGGCCTTGCGCGCATGGTCCCGGCTCGTTATTTCTCTCAGGCTTTTATTTTATGAATTATCGCATCTACGATCGCGCCGCGTCGCTAGCTCCCTCTTTAACCCTGGCCATTGATTCCAAAGCCAAACAGATGAAGGCCGAAGGAATCGACGTGGTCGGTTTCGGAGCGGGAGAGCCTGACTTCGACACTCCTCAGCACATCAAGGACGCCTGCGTCAAAGCGCTGGCCGAAGGTTTCACAAAATACACCCCGGGAAGTGGTATTCCAGAACTGCGCCAAGCAGTGGCCGACAAATTTAAGCGCGACAACGGACTGACCTACAAGACCTCCCAGATCATCATCTCCTCTGGAGGAAAACATTCCTGTTTCAACGTGATCATGGCCACCTGCCAGCAGGGTGACGAGGTGATCATCCCCGCTCCCTACTGGTTGAGTTATCCGGAAATGGTCAAACTTGCGGGTGCCAAACCGGTCATCATCACGACTACGGACAAGACCGAGTTCAAAGTCACGCCCGAACAGCTCAGGGCCGCCATCACGCCCAACACCCGGTTGTTTGTATTGAATTCCCCCAGCAATCCGACCGGTTCGCTTTACAGCAGGGATGAAATCAGGGCGCTGGGAGATATTTGCGTGGAAAAAGGCGTGCTCATCATGAGCGACGAAATTTACGAAAAACTCGTCTATGACGGCGCGGAACACACCAGCGTGGCCGCGTTTTCCCAGGCTCATTACGATCACACCATCGTTGTCCATGGTCTGGCCAAGGCCTATTCCATGACCGGATGGAGGCTTGGTTACCTCGCCGCCCCTGAACCTATCGCCAAGGCCATCGACGCCATCCAAAGCCATAGCACCAGCAATCCCACTTCATTTGCTCAAAAAGGAGGCGTTGCAGCTTTGAACGGTCCGCAGGATCACCTCGCTCTTTGGCTGGCGGAATACGCGAAGCGCCGGAGTTACGCCCACCAAAGACTAAACAGCATCCCCGGGATCAGCTGCGTCAATGCCAAGGGGGCTTTTTATCTTTTCCCCAAAATATCAGGACTCGGTTTGAGTTCGTCGGTTTTTTGCTCACGACTGCTGGACGAGGAAAAAGTCGCCGCAGTTCCCGGAATTGCTTTTGGTGCGGACGAATACCTCCGCATCAGCTACGCCACCAGCTTGGCCAACATCGAAAAAGGTTTGGACCGGCTCGATCGTTTTGCCCGTCGTCTGGCTTAGTGGTCCGTTTCAGAATTAGGCTCACGTTTGCGGCAATGGATTTTGAGCGGAGGCTAGGCGGCTAGGCGCTAGGCGCGAGCGACGAGCATATCCAACCCGGATCTGTGAGGAGCGAGCAACAACGCCTCCGTTCAAAAGACGTGCCGCCCTTCGGGTTGAGCCGCGTTTGACCTGTGGCGTTGTTGCTCATCAGTCGAAGATCCATGAAGGATATTCTCCTTCCTCGCGCCTAGCCGCCTAGCCACAGGTCAAACGCGGCTCAACAAACGTGAGCGTAATTCTGAAACGGACCACTTAGGGTCCGATCAAGAACAAGCGGCGTCGAAGCGATGGCAGGAAAACCGTTCCAGCAAAAAGCGCGGTAACAACCACCGTTGCCGGTGCGAGCCAATGATCCACCGGCAAACGGGGTTTGGACCCGATTCCCAGGGATCCGGAGATGACGGCGTCTTCTCCGGGGTAGCCAGCTGTCGCTTTAACCCGACCCTCCGAATCCACGATCTGAGAAATACCGGAACTGCAGAGCCGGAAAACTGGAACGCGCAGCTCGGCGGCACGGGTGGGGCCGAGCCGGGCATGGAGCCGGTGTTGCGCCCCGCCCCATTCCACAACATCCATGGTGGGGACAATCAACGCCTCCGCACCCAGCTTCACCAAACCGTCCACCACCCTTCTGTAACTGAAATCATAACAAATGCAGATCCCGATCTTTCCCCATGGCGAATTCCAAATCTTTTGTTCTGTCGCGGGTTTACCGTCGTCAAAAAACTGGATCGGAACCGATTTGGCCTGTTGAAAAACCACCTTCCCTTCGGGTCCGACGACAAAAGCCGTGTTGAAAAAACTTCCATCCGGCTGCGGATCCTTCGCCCCGAGCACCAGATGTTTGCGTGTATCGCGGCACCAATCCAAAATCTCGACCGGCACGGGGCCTTGGAAGGTATATTCGCTCAGCACAAAAATCTCCGTCTCTGGAAATGATTGAGCGAGCCGCGTCAGTTGTGTAAGTGCGTGTTGAAGCTCCGGGAACTCCATTTGAACACCCGCCACCCGGATTTCCCTGGAAGGCCTGACTTCCACCCGGCTGCGCCAGTTGATTCCGATGAACAATCCAATCACCGTCAATAAGGCGATCCCTCGCCTCCAGTTGGAGACTGGCACGCTGAGGATTGTGACAGCCATCAACATCAGAACAAAGCCGATCCCATATACCCCCAACCATGAGAGCGAGGCCCCAGTTTCTGTTTCAGCAAAAGCGTAACCGATATTTGCCCAGGAAAATTTCAAGGGATAAAGCTCGCTTCGAAAATATTCAATGCCGGTCCAGATTGCGGGAACCAGGACTATGCGCAAAGGAACCCACCTGATCATCAACCCCTGCCGGACCATCAGCAAAAAGAGTCCCGTCCAAAAAGAAAGTATCAACCAGAGCAAAACCGAGGCGGGCCCAAATAGTCGCCAGAAAAAAGCCAGGCGCAGAGGAAAGATCAGCAAACCCAGCGCAAGACCGGTGTAAAAGGACTGTCGCGGTGTCAGCCCATCCGCCAGCAGCAACAACAAAAAGAGGTGCAAAACAGTGGCCGCGCCCAGAGCTGGAAATTCGTAGGCAAAGTGAAATGCGCCGGCGGCGGCGGCCATGATCAAAATTTTGAGAACCCATTTTTTCCTGAAAAAACGCCCGGGCTGAAGATTTGAAACCTGTTGAGCCGCCAGCAGTCCCTGGGATGGGTTCATGGCATTCATAGGAGGATTTGCAAAAATATTACAATTGTAAGCAAAAAATTGCAAGCCTTGTCCCGCAGTTCCGTGCCTGCCTCCCTGCCCGGCTCAAGGGAGGATCAGCCGGTAAAACCGCTGCTGAAACGACTCTTCCCGGTTGTCGTTGATGCGGATGATCGATGGCGAATCCGACGCCGGAACGTTGGCGAGCGACTCCCAGATTCCAGAGCTCAGATCGGCGCGAAACTCCACCTTGTAAGCGCGGCCCGCCGTTGCTTCGAATTCCAGCAGGATCACGCCGTCTGCCACCACCGAGATGAGAAGATTCAGACGACTTTCCGGATCAGTGGGATCTGTGCCCGCAAAAAACTCTTTCAAATCTGATAGACCATCACCGTCGAAGTCCTCCACCCCATCCCTCAAGAGGGTTCGAAACAGGGAGATCTCCCAGCTGTCGTCCATCCCGTCACGGTCGCTGTCAACCGGTTGCTGACTTTGATTGCGCCCCGGACTTGGAGCCGAAGCAATCCAGTTGGTCGGTTCATTTCCGTAACCCAGGCTGGAAATCCTATGGATGGAAAACGCGCTTCCGGCTGTAATCACCGGCCAGGGAGCAGCGGGTTGATAATTGATTTGTTCCGTCAGGAAATAGGGAACGAATCCCGCCATCGTATCCGGGCTCTTGTCAGGGACGAGAAGTTTGATGGAATCCCCTGCATTGTCCAACCGCCCGGTCCAGGGACCGAAGATCTGAACCGAATTATCAATATTGTAGCGCGTTTTGAAATCATTCAGAAACGCTCCGTTGGCCGGGTCAAAACCAACCACCAACACCTCGGCGCCGGCCGGGACGACCGCGTTGGTGGGAAAATCAAACTCGATTCCCCCTCGAATTCTCCAACTGTTCGACGAGGCTGCAGACTGGTAGAGGGCCAACATCTGGCCGCTCACGTTGCGCAGTTCCACAAACTCCAGGTTGGTCGATTCCGGAGCGGCCAGGTTCGGGGAATACATGATTTCGCTGACAATTAACGGCCCCACTTTGGGATGGCTGTTGGCTGCTCCCCGCCCTTGTCGAAACTGATCTATGCTTTCCGGATTGTCCTGGCCAAATGTGCGAAACGTCTGCGCCACAAAATCAATCCCGTTCGATTTGCGATGGCGTCCGACAGACAAACCATTCGGAGTAGGACCAAAAAAAAGATCCTGTCTTCGCCCCGTCAGATTTCCCAGAGGATCGGTTTGGGAAAGGTGGACCGAACCGTCGAACGCAGAATTCAGGGTGAACGGAACGGCACCGTTTTTGAACTGGTTCTCGTAGAACACCAGGTATCCGCGAGCTTTCACCATCGTTCCATCCGGGATGCGAAACTTCTTATAGTCATCCCTTGAATTGCTCAGAAACCATCCGCCAACATTGACATCAAAGCCGGTTTCATTCGCCAGTTCGATGGCATCTTCCAGAGGCAGTTCGGTGTGAGCCAAAATTTCGTTGATGAAAATCCCCTGAATCGGCAGGTAATTGGAGAATGAAGGCGACGCTGTCGACACAAAGTTGGTGATGAAATCGGCCCCGTCTGGAAAAAGCCCCTGAGACACTCCGGTTTGTTGTAGTCCAAATTGCACACCGTCCAGGAGCACTCCCGATGCCGTAAACAAGCCAAGAGATTCCCCGGTTTTTTTCAGGGCGAAGTCAACTTGATCCTTTCCGGAGTTTCCACTGGCAAAAAACTGCCTGAAACCGTGCTGCCGCGCGCCGACAAAAGAAAGCGGTGCGACCGGCGCATGATTTTTGTCAGCCAAGTCGTCGGTGAAAACCAGGCCGCCCAACGAAATGGGAAGATCGCCGGTGTTGAAAATTTCGAACCAATCATCACCAACGACTGGATCCGCCATCCATTCGTTCACCCGAAGCGAGGTCACCGATCCAAGTCCGGCGGCGAGATTGGCCGCGCCCGGAGAAGGAACTGAGAGATTCCAGCTCGCAGAAAGGACCGGAAGCCGGCTCACGGAAAAACCAGTGGTCTGCAATCCGAATTGGATCTCATCCAGCAACGAGCCTCCTGCAGACGCGCGGTCGAACAGGTAAACCACACCGCCACGCGATGAAAGCCCAAATCCGGTGTTGGTGGAGGAAATCGCCGCCTCCGGGTTGCAATAGACCACCTTGTATTCTCCCGGAGCAATGATGGAATCCTGTGGGAAATTCCACTTTCTCCCGATTGAAAGGTCATCGGTGAGGCTGACCCCGCCGAGGTTCACAAAGTTGGAGGAGGTGTTGTAAATCTCGATAAAATCTGCGATTGCGCCGACGTGGTTGGTCGTCGGGCGGGTGCTGCTGAGAATCTCGCTCAAACGGACCGGCAAAACCTCCGAGGGCAGGCAGTTGGTGTAAAAGCGGCTGGCCTCAAGCGACAATCCAAAAACCACGTCGCCGCTGTTGGTACCTGTCTGGTGCACTTCGACCGCGATGACATTGGTCCCGACCACCATTCCGGAACCGGCCACCGAAAAATATTCGAGGCTGGCATTGCCCACATTGCGTGAAGCAGCCGCAGCATAATTCAAAGGACTGTTGACCGAGTTTGTAATGATTGATTTACCGTTCAGGTAAATGACAGCTCCGTCGTCGATCACGGTTGAAAAGTTCAATCTGAAATCCGTGAGATTGCTGGAGACGATAAATTGAGTCCGGAAATAATAGGTGTTCCTGCCAATGGCCAAAACAGTGTTCAGTCCTGGCGCAGGAAGACAGCCACAGTCCTCAACACCAATCAAGGCCGGTCCAGACGACCAGAGCAGGTCGTCAAAGTTTTTGGCGAACCAGGAACTGCCGTCCAGATTCTGGGTTTGATGATACCTCCAGGTCGCGGTCATCGGAATCAGCGGGATAGTTTCCAATGCCACAGTGCATGAGCCGATGAAGGACCCAGGATTGCCACCCCCCGGGGTTGGAGAGCCAAAGGCTGAAACTACGGAGCCGCCATTTGGCGATCGCCCTTCGGAAACGTCCGTCCGTTGCTGGCCGTAGGAAATCACATCAATGGCCTGCAGATTTTGATCAGAGAGGATTATGATGCCGCCTTCGGAGGAAAGTTTAAAATTGAGATGATCCGAACCTTGGGCGGTGTCGCCGTCGGCAATGAACGGAGTCAATCCGAGAGGAGTGATAAAACTGAGAGGAGAAATCGGATGCCTTTGAGGCGAACCGCCGGCGTCGGAGAGGAAGAGCCCTCCGAGTTCGACAGGCAGAAGCTGGCTTGGATTATACAATTCAACAAAATCATTGCCGGCGGAAAACTGGGCGTCCGCCAGCCATTCGTTGATCCGCAGATCGTGAATATTTCCGGTTCGCTGGGCCAGATTGCCTCGGCCAAAAGTCGGCAGGCATAAACCCCAGCTACCATCGGAACGGCGGCCAATGGAATAATCCGCAATTTGAATTCCAAACACGACGCTGTCGATGAGAGCACCACCGTTTGTGACCCGATCATAAAGGTGGAGATCGTCCCCAGAAGGTTTGAGACCAAATCCGGTATGGAGCCAGGGACCACCGGTGGTCGCATCGGCAAAAAGCACCAGATGCCCGCGGGCAGGAATCATGATGCCGGGAGGAAACGTAAATTTGTATTTTTGCGCAGCGTTGTCGGTCAACCCGATGCCGCCCAGATTTACCGCGATATCACCATCATTATAAAGTTCAACCAGGTCCGGGGTGGTGCCAAGATGACGATAAACGGACTGGTTCCTGGCCAAAACCTCATTGATACGGATGGAAGAAACACGAGGATTTGGGGCGGCGGAGTCCGTGACCCAGGTCCGAGTTGCAACAACTGCGTCTTCAGCGAAAGCAGGATCGTCCTGATAAAACGCCGAATCCCGCCGACCGCTTACGACAAGCATGTGGAGATCGTTGGAAAGATTGTTCAGAAAAATGGGTGCGGAGATCGGGGTTTCACCCGAAAACGGAGAACCATCCAGACTCCAGCGGTAATGTGTGAACCCTGAGCCCTGCGGAAACTCACCCACAGGAATTCCCCAACCCTGCCGGTGTATTTCAACGCGAATGACGGCATTGGTTTGACTGTTGGTCCCGACAGGCACGCCAGCCAGGGCGACACCCAATGGAATCACTCCACCCAAGTTTTGCTCATGAGCACCACTCGAAAGGCCCGGAGAACCTGGTGCCAGATCTAACCATTTCCGCATGATCTGCGCCGCCTCCCAAGTCGCGAACTCGGTTTCAATCATCGACGGAACATGATTGAAAAAGGGAACCTCGGTGGAGTTCGCCCCCCCCGGGCCATTCCAAGCGAACGGCATCAGATTGTTGGTCATGACCACACTCGCCGTATTGGTGGCGCGCAACAATTTCTCCGCGTCAAATATGATATTCCCCTCAAAATAAGCTCCGGCACCCTCCGTGGTGCCATCATCCGCAAAATTGGCCACCGCAGCGTCCACATCCAATCCCCCCTCCTTGGTCTGCCTCACCACGGTGTTGTGCATGAAGGTGTAAAAATTCCCCTGCTTTGCCGTCAGCGCGTGGTCGCAGTCGTAGAAAACATTCCCAACGATGGTCAGACCAGAAACATTGGCTCCGCTGTTCCCGCCGCTGATGGCGCTTGCGGAATCAGGTGATCCGTTTTTATGACAGTGCAGAAAAATGTTTCCTTCGATCCACGCATCGGTGCCATCCAGATCCAGGATGTCGTCGCCGGTGCCGGTGAACACGTTGTTGATGACTTGGAGAATGGGAGAGGTTCTTTTCCCGCCCGTAAAATCGATCACGTCGTTGTATCCCTGCATCGGGCCGAAAAAGTTGCGCAGAAAAATGCCGCGCCCTCCCGCCTTGATTCCCCCTGTTCCATGCACCCCTTCAAAGGCGGAAGTAGCACGCGGGAAATCACAGTGGCTGACCACAAAAGAAGAGTTGTCGAGGGAGACATACGGCGCTCCGGTTGCGCCAAAAGAAAGATGATCGAGAAAAACAGTCCCGGAAATCGAATGAATGGCGGTGGTGTTATTAAACTCGAAATGAGCATGGGTGATCCGGGTTTCGGGACTGCCAGGCCCGCCATTGACCGTGATGCCTCCCCATGAACCGCTGCTTCCCGGAGGACGCGAAAACAGTATCGGAGCCGCAGGAGTGCCCACCGCCAGAAGCCGTCCACCGTTGGCAACCGACAGCGAGGCTGATGTTTCAAAATATATGGAGGTGCCCGGCTCAACCGTGAGGGTTGCTCCGTTCGCAACAACCAAATTCCCGCTGACGATGAATGGACCCGAGACAGCCCTCCATGTCACATTCGATGTGATCGCGACGGGGCTTTGAAAAGTTGAACCATCGCCATACACCACGTCGAATTGGCGGATTTCAACCAGGCGTCCCTGACCATCAAGGGACCGGATGCTGATTCGGTTGATGCCGGGATTGAGGTTGTACTCCGGAACAGCCCAGCGCCCCTGCCAGGCCACGTAGTTCGCGGGAGTTTGATTCACCACCACCGAGCGGGTCTGAACAGCGTTGGCCGAACCGGACAGGCTGATTTTCGAATTTGTGGTGTGGAGATAGCCGTTGATGTTGGTGAGAGAAAACTCCACCGATAGGGCCTGGGGAACCAACGAAAGCACATAAGCCACGTGGCTCTTGTTGAATGCCTTCATGTTGACAATCGCAGCGGGATCCACAAAACCACCGAGAAGCTGGTCGATCAGCGGATTCATCTGAGCCGGGGAAAACGCCGACCCGGCCAGCTCCTTCAAATACCTGAAATAAATGGGTGCGAACTCATTTTGTTTGATCAGCCGGTTGATGACATCAATCCGGCTCATGCGCCATAAATCATCGGGATATGGCTGGGTTCTCACCCCGCGGCCCATGACGTCATCCATGTCGTAAGGCAAAATGCGAAACCTCGGATCTTTTTCCCCGCGAAAAAGCATGTAATCGTCCCCATACCCGTTTCCGAGGCTGTTTTCCTGGTTGCCCAGCAGCATGGTGATGGCGAAATATTTCATCCATTGATCCACATTGATCACGTTGGTAATCGCATGGATGTATGAATCCGGCGGAGTGTTGTTCAGAACGTCGATCAGGTGAAGCAGATCAGACCAGTCGTTCACCGCGTTGTTGTTCTCCTTGGAATAGGCGTTGGTATAACTGCTAAAGAGCGGTCCATGCCAGACGAGGTTCGCCTCGGCGGGAATGTAGCGGACCAGATCGCGGATTCCGCGGTAAAGATTTCCGCCCGGTTCCGACGGAAATTGTCTCTGGAGCAGGTTTCCGTCCACTGCGTCGTTGGCGGCATAGGACCCGAACTGTTCCAGACCCGGCCTCGCCAGGTTGATTCCGTTGACCCGGACCTGAACCGGTCGCGAATCCGGCATCGGCACCTCCAACCGCCTGAACACGGCGCTTCCCAGATTTTGGGAGTGTGTATAAAGGGTGTTCAGGTTTAGCCCTGACCGCCCCTTCCAGAATCGATCGTCCGGAAAGTTGAGCCGGAAATTATGTGGAACAAAAGTCCTGGTTCCATGCCCTCTGTTCCTGTAACCGGTGTTGTACCGGACCTGCCAGGTGCTTCCGTTCTCCAGCACTCCGTCAAAGCTGATGAATGTTCCATTGGCCAGCGCGTCGCTGAGCGGGGCCTCTTTCCAGATCCGGTTTGCAAGGAAGTCGTGCTCCCCCTGGGTCATGACCAAACGGTAAACAGGCTGGTCGCCCGCGTAGATGGAATCATCCACCTGGTAAGCCAGATTCGCGGTCCGGTCAGTTCCATCCTGGTTAACCGCCGGGTAGATCCTGCTGTTTCCAGCAGCATCCCGGGCCTCAATGTAAAATTCCACGACTGTGAGGTTCGTCTGAGGAGGGAGCACCGCGCCGAAAACCCCGTCATTCTTCAAACCATCGCCATGATCTCCATCATCGGCCATGGTCGCCTGGTGAAAAGCGGCTTCACCGTCACGCCTCCAATAAACTGATCCTTTTTGCCCGCTGCCAGATTCGTCCAGCAACCGGCATTGAATGATCACCGGATCGACCGGTTTTGGAACCGGCGGAAAGTGTGAGACCTGGGTGATCAGAGGGGCTGTGTTGGTGCTTTGACGGGAGTTGGGCCGGCCTGGGGTACCACCAAAAGTGGTGCTCGCCCCCCAGTTTTGACCTTCGCTGTCGGGAAGGTTCGGACTGATCAATTCCAGAGATTTCCCACCGCCTTTGTGTTCCGCGAACCATTCCCACCCCTGTCGGTTGTAATAATCGGCCCTGCTCATGCGCCTCACGGCCCAGTCACCTTCGGTGGCATAATGAACAGAACCAGCCGTTTTGCCATCCGCAGTTTGGATCGATATTTCCTCCCCGGAACGGCTCAACGTGCCTTTCCATCCGCCCACCACATTCGCAACCCCGGGATGCATCGCGGAAAACAGAGGAAGATCAGCCGCGACCACCAGAAAAGCCCCCGGGGACAAACGGGTGTTGGCGGGGAAAACAAACCCCACACCCCGGGTCACCTGCCCTCCGGATAGATCCAGGACATTTGTCCCGATGTTTTGAATCTCGAACCACTCCTCCAACAAATTGGTCCCCGCCGGATGATACATGATCTCGCTGACCTGCAGGACTGCGCCAGAAAGCCAGGCAGAGGAGACCAAGAACATAGGAAAAACCAACAGCAGGGTTTTGAGAAAAATTGAGGCAGAGCAATTTCGAATATGCATGATTAAATCCGGATGAGATACCACGTCTTTGTATCTTCTTGAACACCCTCGAGCACTCAACGTAAGGGTTCGGGCGGGCAAATGCAAAATCTCAAAAAATATCGCAAATCCCGGATCGATTAAAAGCGTTTGAGGCCTACACGGATCGCGGGTCTGTGACCTAACATTCTTTCCCGGATGAACACCGGAAAAACCGAATCAGAGTCTCCTGACGTCGTCTCCTACAATAGGAAGGATGGAAACAAATCCCTGCCGCGTTTGCCCCGGAAATATTATCAAGGGGACGCATTCAAACAAACCAACAAGGTTTCGTTGTTTATTGGTCTCTTGAATAGGCAGTTCATGCTTCATGAACTGCTTTAATTAGAGCCCCCCCCCAGAGGTGCCAATTAAATCCATCTTTTTTTGACCGACAGAAAAAGTCGAACCCTCCCATGCGGCTCTATTGACGGTTGCATCTGGCACGAACTCCCCGATACTCCCGTTGGTGTTTATTCAAAATGGATAGAACTCTGTTTCCAATTGTAAACACCACCCTAAAGAAAAGGTGCGATTATGCCGAAATCAGCACTGGCCCTCAGGTCACGGGCGACTGGGATTTCCGGTTGGAATTCATGAAAAAGAGAAAGTCGAACCTGCGAAACCGACCTAGCGGGGGGGAAGTAGCGTCCGTAAAATGTTAATCCAGTTTTTTAAGAACGCCTCGATCCAGCGAAAACAGATGTTGGTGCTGATGTTGACCAGCACCATCGCCCTCCTTTTGGCCGGTGTCGGCTTCCTTGGTTTCGAACTGTTCCATTTCCGAGGCCAGTTGAAACAACGGATGGCGGACCTGACCCGCAGGATCGCAGAACAGAATTCGGGCGCGGTGACCTTTGGTCTCACCGAAACGGCCCAGGAAAACCTTCATACGCTGCTCAACGAAGAACCCGGCATTGTCCGGGCCATCATTTTCACCTCCAAAGGGGTGCCGTTCGCCACTTATTTTCGCAACGACACCCCCCGCCGGATTCCCATCATACCCCCGGTCCATATTTCCGAATTTAAATCAGGCCATCTGATCTATTTTCGGCATGTCCAGCTCGGAAACAGGGAAAGCATTCCGATATTTGTGGAAACCGATCTGAACGTCATCCATGACCGGTTGAAGTATTACATCGAACTGGCCCTCAGCCTCTTCTTCTTTTCCCTGCTCGCCGCCTTCCTGCTCTCCTCCTATTTCCAGAGAATCATCTCGGGACCGATCCTGCAGTTGGTCCAGACCGCCCGGAGTGTTTCCGAGAGAAAGGACTACGCGCTCAGGGCTGAAAAGCGGAGCAACGACGAACTCGGCACCCTGACGGATGTTTTTAACGGGATGCTTCAACAGATACAATTGCGCGACGTTGAACTGGGGGAGGCCAAACAAAAATTGGAACTGCGCGTCCAGGAAAGAACGCGGGAGCTACAAACCGAGATCGGTGAACGAAAAAAGGCCGAGAGGGAACTCTCTCAACAACTGCAACGAATCCAGCTTCTCAACCAGATCACCCAGTCGATTTCTGAGAGACAGGATCTGAACAGCGTGGTGTTCGTGGTGCTTAAAAAACTGGAGGACCATCTTGCCATCGCTTTCGGCACGGTCTGTTTTCTTGATTCCTCCAAGAACAACCTGGTGATGGCGCCCGGTGTTCAACTGCAACCGACGCCGGTCTTCCCTTCTGAGATCACCGCCATCCCCCTTTTGGGTTCAGGGATCGAGCGCACCCTGAAAGGTCAAAGCATTTATTTCCCCAGGACATCCCAGGTCCAGGGCCAGATACCCGAGCTGCTCGCCCGGGCTCATCTGGAATCTGCCGTGATCTCCCCCTTGCTGATCGAAGGCAAACTGTTCGGGATACTCATTTCCACACGCCAAAAACCGGAAGGATTTGGCAGCGGAGAATGTGAATTCCTCCGCATGTTGAGCGAACACGTGGCCCTGGCCGCGCATCAAGCCAGACTGCACACAGAACTCCAGGAAGCCTACAACGAACTCCGTCAAACCCAGCAAAACGTGCTTCAGGAGGACCGCCTTCGCGCCCTCGGCCAGATGGCCAGCGGCATCGCGCATGACATCAACAACGCCCTCTCCCCTGTCATCGTTTACTCCGACCTCATGCTTTTGAGAAAAGAGGTTCTTTCCCCTGAAGTCTTTCGAAATCTAGAACTGATCCGGATGGCCGGGGAAGACATCGCCCACATCGTAGCCCGCATGCGGGAATTTTACCGGAAACGGGAGGATTCGGAACCGTTGACTCAGGTCGATCTCAACGCGGTCGCCATACAGGTGATTGAACTCACCCGCCCCAAATGGAGGGATATCCAGCAGCAAAAAGGCTCGGTGGTTCGCGTCAAAATTGAGTTCGACGAAAAACTCCCAAAATTTGTCGGCAACGAAATCGAAATCCGCGAGTCGCTGACCAACCTCATTCTCAACGCCGTGGACGCCATGCCCACCGGCGGAACCTTGACCGTCCGCACCATCGCACGGGAATGGGATGAACATCGCAAAAATGGACAGGCCTATGTCATTCTACAGATCATCGACACCGGGATCGGAATGGATGAACCAACCCGGTCCAGATGTCTCGATCCATTCTTTTCCACCAAAGGACAGCGCGGCACCGGGCTCGGGCTGGCCATGGTTTACGGCGTCATGGAGAGGCACGAAGGCAAGATAGAGGTGCAAAGTGCTCCCGGCGAAGGAACCACCATGACCCTGATCTTTCCGATCCGGGATCAGAAAGAGACCTCCCGGACTGGGAAAAACAACCCAGCCGAGGATGTCACTCAACTAAAAATCCTCTGCATCGACGACGAACCCTTGCTCAGGGAAATGATTCGTGAACTCCTCGTTTTTAGAACTCATGTCGTCACACTGGCCGACGGCGGAGAAACTGGAATCGCAGCCTTCATGGCCGCCAAAGCTTCAGGCAACCCATTTGATGTGGTGATCACCGACCTGGGAATGCCCTACGTGGATGGGAAAAAGGTGGCCTTGCGCATCAAGACGGAGTCGCCGGAAACGCCGGTCGTCATGCTCACTGGCTGGGGGACGATGATGAAATCGGACGGCGACATCCCGGTCGATGTGGATGTGGTCTTGAGCAAACCGCCGCGGATCCTGGAACTGCAAGCCACTCTGAATTCACTTTTCGCCACACGAAAACCCACAGGTCTGAAAGAACATGGGTGAGCACGGATCGCCGCTTCGTCGCGTTTCACTTCGACAGAGCACGGGAGGTCTCGGACCAGCATCGTGTTTGGAGTTTCGCGACGGCTTGCGATACCAGCACAATCTTGCCGCTGTCCGTGCAGTCATTGACCAGCTAAGTCCTGAAGTTTGGGACAGCAATATCTACATGCAATGGTTATCCTGTTTACGCGCACTTTCAGCACCCACCACACCTACGGCACGACACGATTGCACCTGTTGGACAAACACCTCCGAAGTTTCGTCGGAACCATCGCCCGTCTGCAAAAACTGGTTGGGGAGTAATTGCGCCAGGAATGTTTTAGCTCCCAGGAAGAGAAGTTCGTGGACAGTCTGATGGAAAACCGGGGTATTCTTGGTTGTGCTGGTCCTAATTCCACGATTCTTTTTTGCATGCCAGGCATGACGAACATGGACCGGCAGCAATGTCCCAATCAAAACCATAAATACCATCGCCGATAAACCATGGATCTTTAGGAGCCATGGTTTTACGGTCCGGAGTAACGAGTCAGGTGGTCCAGATTGCTCCAGGTTTTGGAGTCTGGCCCAAACAATCCCGGTGAACAGAAGCATCAAGACAATCAGGTAAATCATCCAACGGTGCCACCGCTCTAATTGCAATCCGCGCCGTTTCATGCGGCAAGAATAAACGATTCCGCTTCAAAAGTCTGATGCTCGGTGTGATTGATGCCGCCGTCGCTTGGATTTCCACTCACCTGTGGGAGAACGGTAAGCGTGGCCCACCATTTCGAGGAACCGTAGTGGACGTTAGGCCCCACAAACCAGCCTGTTCCGAGATGGTCATTCAAAGCAATCCCCTCGTACACTGAGTGCCGTCGAGCTTCGAGACCCACGGACCAGTGAGGGTTGATGCGGTAAGCCGCGCCCGCGGAGAATTCGAGAACCGATTCCTTCTTGGTAACGCCATCTTCCTTTTCCCATTCCTGCTCATAAGAAACGTTGGCTGCAACGACCCAACTGTCACCGACGTTTTTGGAAAAAATAGCTTTATATTCCAACTCATGTTCGTTGCCATTGTAGGTGGGTTCGAAGTAGAGCGCCAGGCCCACCGGTTTGTTGTTGGGGTTCAACAATTGATATTTGAATTCCGCCGACACACCCTTGAAATCGAATTTGCTGGAGTCCGAAAAACCAGGAGTGCGGGCCACCGATTGATCGTTGCGGAAGTTCAAATAGAGAGCGACCGAAAGACGTTCCGTCAATCCGTATTCAATTTCTTCCCGGAAATCCCAAATATGGCGGGTGAAATTCCGGTCACCGCCGGTGAATCCTTTGCGGTAGGTGAGCCATTGTTCAAACTCCCACTTTCCTTTGGGTAGGACATCCGATTCATAAACGTAGGTGAAGAATCTTTCATCAGCGCGGGCCGCCGCCAGACAGCTGATTAATATGGCTAGGGTGCAGAGCAACTTTTTATTCATGCGCCAAAGGCTGCCACAATCGTTTTCCACTTCGCCTTCGCTGTTTTGCGATTCTTTGTCGGCGTTTTGCTCTTTTTGCTCTTCTTGCTCTACATGGGCGCTATGTGAAATTGTCTGGTTCTGCTGAAAACCTCTTGGGAGGAAGTGCTCGAGGAACCTTCACTCCGGCAGAAAAAGAAGCGAGGCATTGGACCTGCTGCCGGGTGGTCCACGCCACGCTGCAAAAGGTGACAACGGAAAGAAGGCGTTTTTTACGCCGATCAATCGTGTGGACAGGAAAAGTCTCGATCAAGAGAAAGTTGTAAGCCGATTTCTGTCTGCATCCCGGAGGATGGAGAGAATCATTTGTCTGAGCAGCCAGTACCCGAAACCTAGCTTTCGCCACGGAGCGGGCAGCTCCTCGGTTTCCTATTTGGCCTTGCTCCCGAAGGGGTTTTCCGTGCCTCTCCGATCACTCGAAGAGCGGTGGGCTCTTACCCCACCTTTTCACCCTTACCCCGGACCGAAATCCAGGGCGGTTTATTTTCTGTGGCACTATCCGTCAGGTTTGCACCTGCCCGCGTGTATCCGCCATAAGCAGTTACGCGGCTTCGCGCCTTGCGGAGTTCGGACTTTCCTCCCTTGACCAAGTAGCCAAGAGCGATTCTCCACTTTCCCGAGATCGAGACTCTCAACCTAATCCCCCGCACCAGGAAAGCAAGGGGCGAAGCTTGGCCTGTTGAGCAACTCACCACTGAAGCAATGGCACTTCCACTACCCGAGCGCGTTTCGCTCGCTCAGGCACTCTGGCAAAGCATTGACGCCGGGTCGGTCGACAGCGGCGAACGCGACGCTGTGCGGGAGGCGGTTCTACGCGACCGGGAGCTTTCTTCCGGTGCAGTAGTTGGCCGAACACACGAGGAAGTCATGCTGGCAGCGCGGCGCTCTCTCGGAGGCTCCTGATCTACCACCCCGATGCCGAGGCGGAGCTCATCGAAGCGGCACAGTTTTACGAGCGCCGGGTTCCGACACTCGGCACCCAGTTTCTTGACGCTGCACGGAGCGCGATTGGAGTCATTCAGGAAACTCCCGAGCGTTGGACTGTCATCGAGGCAGATGTCAGACCTTACCTCGTGCCTCGATTTCCATACGCCATCTACTACAGGATTCTTTCCGACTATCTTCGTATCCTTGCCTTCAAGCACCACAGCCTTCACCCGGACTATTGGCGCTACCGCCTCACAAATTGAACCGCGAAGGCCATGCGCTCGAACCAACCGCCGATTGCACGATGTTTTTTGCTCATGCTCAGGAGGTTTCGGGTTCACGGAACCGCGATCCGGCGAACCTGGGATGTAGAAAAATGCTCGACCAACTTTGGATCACTGTCGGCGGACTTGTGCAATCACCCGATGCAAATCATCGCCTGTGAATGGTTTGTGAATTCTGGCACGAAATCCGTAGGCGTTAAAATTTGCCATCACCGGGTCGTTGGAGTATCCGCTGCACACAATCACCCTCGCGTCAGAATCATTCTTCAGGATTTCTTGAACCGCCCATTTTCCTCCCAACCCCTCCGGAACCGTGAGGTCCATCACCACGGCGTTGAATGGATTCCCTGCATCCTGGGCGTCAGAATAGATCTTGAGTGCTTCCTGTCCGTCGCGACTCACCGCCACCTCATATCCGAAACGAACCAGCATGATGGAGGTCAGTTCCCGGATCGCCGGGTCATCATCCATCAACAAAACCCGTCCGTTGTTTGATTCGATTTCAGGCAGGCCCAGCTGTTCCTCGATCGGGGGCGAAACTTGTTTTGCCGCCGGCAGATAGACGGTGAAACTCGATCCGAACCCGACCTGCGATTCCACGCTGATCCAGCCGCCATGTTTTTTGATCACCGAATAACAAATGGCGAGACCAAGGCCGTTCCCAGCCTCCTTGGTGGTAAAATATGGATCGAAGATTTTGGGCAGGATTTCCGCGGATATTCCGCATCCCGTATCAAGGATGCTGAACCGGACGTACTTTCCTGCCGGCAGATTATAGAGCTGGTTGTCTTCCAGACTCGAATTCTGCACCCCCACCTGGAGCACACCTCCGTTGGGCATCGATTCCTGGGCGTTGCGCACCAGATTTTCGATTACCTGACAGATCTGGGCTGGATCGATTTCGGTAAGCCAGAGCGCGGTCTGAATGTTGATCTGCACCTCGATCCTGGACGCATGAAGCAGCGAGCGGACGGTTTGTTCAAGAAATTCACCGATCGAAACGGCTTTCTTGATCGGTTCCCCGCCCTTGGCAAACGTCAGCAATTGACGGGCGAGATCGGTGGCCTTTAATGCAGCAGACTGCGCGCTGGTCAAAAAATCGAGGCTTGGATGACTCTGCAGCAGATCGGACTGCACCAATGAGATATTGCCCATGATCACTGTCAGGGCGTTGTTGAACTCATGTGCAATCCCGCCGGCAAGCAGACCTATTGACTCGAGTTTGCCGGTCTTGATCTTTTCTTCAGCCAGTTTTTTCCGTTCGGTAATGTCACGGAAAAAGGCAAAAAAACGACCTTCCTCCAGCCGCATGTAATTGATGCTAACATCCAGGTCGATCAATCGCCCGTCTTTGCACCGGTGCCGCGTCTCAAAACTCTCCGCGCCGGCCGCGATGATCCGCCGCAACTCTTCAGTCACCATGGCGGCACGATCCGGCACCAGCATTTCCCGAAGGTTTTTTGACAGCAATTCTTCGCGTGAAAAGCCGGACATCCGGCAGTAAGAATCGTTGACCTCAAGGATTTTTCCTTCGAGGTCGAGCAGCCAGAAGCCGTCCATGGTGGTACGGAGTATGGTGCGGTTCAGTTCCTGCGCCTGACGTCGGCTAGTGATTTCCTTCACCTGTCGTTCGGCGATGGCGAGGCGGATTTTTAGAAGTCGGATGTCGAAAGGTTTGGCAACGTAATCATTGGCACCGGCGGCGAGCACGGCTTGGAGGTCGTCGGCTTGGTTTCTCGCGGTGCCTACAAGGATGAAACATTGATCACCCCAGCTCTGACTGCGAACCCACCGGCAAAACTCCAAACCATCGAGCCCGGGGAGGTGCAGGTCCAGCACCATGAGGGGAAAACGTTCACGCAGACAGGCTTCAATCGCCAGTTCCGCAGTCTTGCAGGAAACCACTTCATGGCCCCGTTCTGCCAGCACCCGGCTGATGATCAACCGTGAAGCGGCATCGTCTTCCACGATCATCGTTTTCATTCTTAAATCACCATAACTCCGGATAAAAGCATTTTGGATACTGACTTATCCGACCCCGCTAGGG
>Ga0163152_10001619_pt1 | contig 35127 bp, 30 predicted proteins | sample OliLakLV19MP8IB2_FD_148635 | JGI IMG/M metagenome (GOLD analysis project Ga0163152, IMG submission 148635) | Freshwater microbial mat bacterial communities from Lake Vanda, McMurdo Dry Valleys, Antarctica - Oligotrophic Lake LV.19.MP8.IB-2 | ecosystem: Environmental > Aquatic > Freshwater >...
GCTCAAAACGATTGCCGAGGCGGTGCATCATGCGCATCAGCGCGGGACGTTGCATCGGGATTTGAAGCCGCAGAATGTGTTGATCGACGCCGAGGGGCGTCCGCGAATCACAGACTTTGGGCTGGCCAAAAAAGTGGATCAAGACAGCGAACTTACCCGGACCGGCGCGGTGATGGGCAGCCCGGCTTACATGCCGCCTGAGCAAGCCACCGGGCGGCACGATCAACTGGGTCCGGCCAGCGATGTTTATTCGGTGGGGGCGATATTATACCAACTTCTGACCGGCATGGCCCCGTATTTGGGAGCGACTCCGCTCGATACCTTGCGGCTGGTGGTTGAACAGGAACCACTCGCGCCGTCGAAGTTGAACTCCGACGTGCCACCCGATTTGGAGACGATTTGTTTGAAGTGTCTGGAGAAGAGTCCAGAGCGCCGGTACGCCTCGGCGCGGGCCTTGGCCGAGGAATTGGAGCGCTTCCTGAAGCAAGAGCCGATTCTGGCCCGCCCGGCGAGTGGCTGGCGCAAGGCATGGACTTGGTCTGCGCGCAACCCATGGGCCATCACAGGTGTCGGCACGTTGCTCTTCTTGGGAGTGGTGGGACTGGCCTACGGGCAGTGGGAACAATTGCGCTATTTGGAGTGGCAACGAACCCACACGACCCCTCGTCCCGCTGCGTCGGCGGCGTGGGGTTTCCTTCAGATGTTGCTTTTCGTTGCAGGCTTGGTGGCGGCTTTCCATGCGAGCTGCCTGACTTATATGAGGCGGCGAAAAGGTCTCCCCGTCAGCCGGGTGCAGGTGGCCTTGGGTTGGATCGCCGGGCTTTCCTGGATCTGTTTTGGACTCGGCTTGCTCCGGTTGGTGATTTTGGAGAACTCAGGAGGGGAACATTCGGGCTGGAGGCTGGCATTCCAAGCATCGATCAGCCTGATTTTCGCCTGGGCAGGCGCGCTCTATTTTTGGCATGTGTTGAAAAGCCAGCAGGTGGCGCTTTTTGGCTCGAACAGGAAAACGGCGCGGCGTTCCTTGAGAACGGAAGTTCTGAACAAGAAAACGCAAAAAGTGATGGCGTGGATCAATTTTATCTTGTTCGGACTGCTGGCCTGGCTGGCGATTCCGGATGGCAGTCAACACCATATCCTGAGTGCTCGTCCGGAATTCAACCTCAGCATGATCCGAGCCCAATTCGTTCAATTGGCTTTTCTGATCTGGATTTGTGCCTTGCAGTCAAGAGGACTGCAGTTCGCCAGTTCGCCAGACCAAAACCCGGAATGGTGGTTTTGATCATTGTCGGTGGCACCGTCCTGGTCGGAATGTCTTTTGCGACACTAGGGCCTCTCCTATTTGTCCAAGCTGGTTTGACAGGTCTCGTTGGAGGGTTGCTACAAATGAAATTCGCGAAGGTGAAAGTCACGGTGCGGGAAGAACAGCCAACTGCGCCAGTGGAGGAGGATTTGGACGCAGTGTTCGACGTGATCCTCTGGGACGAACGGGTCCTGGCCTGGATTGTGGCCAGCGCGCTGGGCATCTTTCTATTGGCTTCTTTGGGAGAACTCATTCCAGCGCTCAAATCTGCGGCATTTTTCCTCTTTCTGGCGGGGATAACTTCGGCCAGTCCGCCGTTGTTGCAGGCTTGGCGCTCGGCGAAGCCCAAAGCGAAGCCTGGCCTGATGCTGGGGGCGGTGGTAGCAGGAATAGGCGGCATTGTGATGGGAGTAAACTCGGTGCTCAACCACGGGCCTTCTCTCAAGACTGTGATCGCGCCATTGGCGACAGGCTGGTTGTTGGGGGGCGGGCTGGTTTGGCTCGGCAGAACACGGCGAATGAAACTTTCAAAAGGCCAAATACAATCTCCCCATCGAACGCTCTGATTGCAATCTGGAAACCGCCGGTCGAAAAAGAGTGTCGGGTCAGCTAACGCGTCAAAGGGGTCGGTTCTTGGTAATTTGCTTTTTATTTTGCCGTCGTTTTCTTTCGTTTCTCCCAGTAAAGTGCGTTAGGTGGCTGGAAAGGGGTCGGTCCCGCGTATTTACTATTTTGGAGAGATAGACTTTTCTGTTGTGTAATTACGCGGGACCGACCTCTTCGTTGAAAAAGAAAAAAGCCACTCAGTTGGAAGTTAAGACACTTTTGAATCGGATTCAACGGTTTGCCGGGTTTGTTTATCAATGCATTATTTTGCGGGGCTCGCAACGGATTGAAGTCAAAATTGAGGCACATCAGGGAATGCGGGGGAAATGTTCGAAATGCCTCAAGCCCTGCCCGGGCTATGACCTCTTACCGGAGCGGCGCTGGTTTTTTGTTCCGCTCTGGGGCCATTGCGGTCTGGTTCCTCTACGCGCCGCGCCGGGTGGAATGTGCCCTCCATGGAGTGGTGATCGAGCATATTCCCTGGAGCCACGGCAAAAGTTCGGTGACCCTGGCGATGATGGGATTTCTGGCGCGGTGGGCCAGGCGGCTGTCGTGGCGGGAGACGGCGCGAGTTTTCCAAACCAGCTGGGAATCGGTCTATCGCTCTGTGGAGTGGTTTGTGAGCTGGGGGCTGGAGCACCGGGTTTTAGAGGCGATCCAATCCATCTAACCTTGGTCGATTACCCGAACCAGAATCCACCCACAGATTCTGCTGAGGAGGCACTGCCTGGATCGATCAAGGCGAGCCGGTCGAGATCACAAGGGGGCAAACCTTTTGCCCGCCTGTTGCCCCTGCTGCCGGTGAAGCCGTCCCGATTCAAAATGCCGGACATCATGAGCCGTTTGAATCAAACTTTCGGGGACAACTGCCATGACGCTGCGGACTTGGCGCGTGGACTTGATGAGAGCCGGGGCGAACATCCTTGAGAGCCCTATCCTGACATCAGCTTTCTCTGCGCCTTTTACATCAAGCAATCAAATTCTGCGACTTCATAGCCGTTCCGTCCGCTCTCATTTTGAAAACGCCAGTTCAGTGCCGTCGCAGTTTTACTGGCGACTTACGATTGTCCGCCAACCCGAGCTTCGGGTTCGGCCAAACGGTAACTCGTATTGCGCCCGCCACCCTCCTCCTGGATGAGAATCCCTTGGACGAGCAACACTCCGATATCCCGCAAGGCCGTGTCGGTGGAGCATTTGGTCAGGGTGGCATATTTTGACGTGGAGAGCTTGCCTTCAAAACCATCCAGCAACCGGTTGATCACCTTGCGCTGCCTTTCGTTGACCGGTGACTGATTGTTGATTCGCTCCCAGACTTTTGCTTTTCGCAGAACCACCGACAGACCCTCTTCGGCCCCCGCAACGGCACGGCCAAGACAGCCCAGGAACCATCCCAGCCACGAGGTAATATCCATACCACCCTTCTGGCTTTGCTCCAGATTCAAGTAATACTGTTTCTTCTCGGCTTCGATCTGCGTGGACATGCTGTAGAACCGTTCCTTCATGCTTTCCGCCCGCGCCAGCGCCATGTCGGCAATCGCCCGGCTGATGCGCCCGTTGCCATCTTCAAACGGATGCAGAGTTACAAACCAGAAATGGGCTATGCCCGACTTCAGCACCGGATCAATCCCATCCGCTGCTTCAAACCAATCGATAAATGCCGACACCTCACGCTGAAGCCGGTCAGCCGTTGGCGCTTCAAAATGAACCCGCTCGCGGCCCATCGGGCCGGACACCACCTGCATCGGGCCGATGTCAGCCGGTCGCCACGCCCCGACCGTGATTCGCCGCATGCCGATGCGTCCTGTCGGAAACAAGGCAGCGTGCCAGCCAAACAATCGTTCAGCGCTCAACGGCTCGGCATATTTTTGAGTGGCGTCCAGCATCATCTCCACCACGCCTTCAACCTCACGACCGGCCTTGGCATTACCTCCAAAATCAAGTCCCAGCCGCCGGGCAATCGAAGAGCGCACTTGGGCGGCATCCAGCAGTTCCCCCTCAATCGCGCTCGATTTGATCACGTCGGCTGTTAGTGTCGTCAGACTGGCTTCCGCGCGCAGCCGAAAGCCGAGACCCTCCATCCGGCCCAGCAAACGTCCTTGCCGATGCCGAACCTCTGCCAACAACGGCAGCAACTTCGCGTCATTCCATTTCAGATTTGGCCAGCCAGCCTTTTCGTGGATGTAACTCACGCCTTTATTCTCCCGCTTCATCTGCGGCGATTGCAACAACTATTCACCGCTACAAATGCGGCGAATAACGCAAGGCACGCCGACGAACGATCCGCCGTGAGATGGGTGTTGTGTTCCCGCGAGTGGGAGATCACAGAACTGAACTCAGCAAAGACGGAGCTGAGGACTTTGGCATGATGACCTGTGTAATTTTCCTATTAAGATGGCCGGAGCGGTGAGATTTGAAATCACGACCTCTTGTAACCGAAACAAGCGCGCTAGCGCGCTACGCTCCGCCATGGCAGATGTGCCAATCTGCCATGGCGAACCCTTTCTCAAACGATTTTTAAAGGTTCTCTCGGCGGAGGGAACCCGATAGGTTTGACCGAATGCTCGGCCCCATCCTCAATGCTTTCGGGATCATCATCGGAGGTTTGTTTGGCGGGCGCAAATCCCAGGGCCTGAATCCGCAGACCCAGAGCATGCTCAGAGTTTTCCTCGGCGCAGCCACGGTTTATGTCGGCCTGAAGCTCACCTGGAACAGCCTGAACGGCGGTTTTCTTTCCGTCCTCAAACAATTGGGCATCGTCCTGGTCGGAATGATCCTCGGAAAACAACTGGGACGCATTCTGCACCTGCAACATTTTTCCAACAAACTTGGACATTACGCCAAAAAATGCATAGAAACCCAGCAATCCAAAAAAGGGGCCAACAACGGGGTTTTTATTTGTTCAATTCTTTTTTGCGTCGCCCCGCTTGGGGTGCTCGGCGGACTTCAGGATGGGTTGAACAATTATTTTTGGACCCTGGCGCTCAAGGCGGTGCTGGACGGCTTGGCCATGATGGCTTTTGTGCAGATTTTTGGCTCGCTCAGCATCCTGGCCTTCCTGCCCGTATTTGTTTTTGAAGGTTTCCTGAGTCTTCTCGGAAGGCATTTGCAACCGTTTTTGTTGGAGCACGATCTGCTCGACAGCATCAACGCCACCGGCGGCCTGCTCGTTTTCTGCGTCAGCCTGGTTATTCTGGAGCTGAAAAAAATTGAAATCACTGATTATCTTCCCAGCCTGCTCACCACGCCGTTGCTGGCCTCTTTGTTTAAATAGCTCGGCAAACTTCCACTGCATGAACCGCCTTCTCCTGATTCTTACGTTGCTTCTGACTGTTCGAACGGAAGGGTTGTCCCAGGAGGCGCGGGAAATCGCACCCGGAAAGATTCTGATTGGAGAAATCCTGGTGGAACAGAAGACCATGGAAGTTTCTTTTCCCGCAGAAATCAACATGACCAACGGGATCATCGAGTACCTCCTGGTCCATCAAAATGGCAAGGTTCACGAAAGCCTGCTGCGCACCGGGACGAATCCCGCACAGATCCATGCAGCCTGCCTTCTGCTGGGGATTTCTGTTCCGCAAAACATGTCGCAAGCAACGAATTTGACGGGACACCCGTTGACGATCAGCATTTCCACGAGCAACCAGACGGCTAAAGTTTTCTTCCCGCACGATTTTGTCCAGCACGCCAAAACTTCAAAACCAATGATGCAGCCGAACTGGATTTACAATGGATCCATGATGGTTCAGGGCCATTTCGCCGCGACCGAGACTGGATCGATTGCTGCCTTGATGAAAGATCGTTACGCCGTGATCAACAGCAACCTGCCGGAGGCGGAGGACGATTCGAGCTGGCAGATCCGCGCCAACCCGCCACTGACAAATGGTGCTCCGGTGACTGTGACGTTGCGGTTTGCGCCTTTAAAAAAATGAACGCACTCACGCACGCCGGAGTCATCCTCGCACCGGCTTTGGATGAGCGGTTAAGGTGGCTCCCATTTCCACTGGACAACCTGGCTTTATAACAAATCGAACCACCACAAGCGCCGCCAATCCGACTGCTAACAGAATCATTCCTGGAATGAACATGGCCGGACGGTAGCGGAAAGAGACCAGTTGCGCCCCTGCTGGGACTCGCAAGGAAGTATAAAAAGGCGGACGTCTCCGACACTCGATCGAACGTTTTCCAACGCTGGCCGCCCAGCCGGGATCGTAAGGGTCGGTCATGACAAGCTCAGCCTCAGGTCCATCAGAAATTTTCAGTTGAAAATGGCTGTTCCCTTCCGGGATCACACGGACAGACCTCTCCTCACCTCGGGCCCAAATAAACCTGCTGGACGCAAGACGGCTGAGGCGGGTCACCAAGCCGGTGCCCTCGCCTTTCCAACTATAAAGGTAATCGGCAAGTTCATGGCGTCGTTGCTGTTTATCCGTGGAATTCAACAAAAACGCCGAGTTTGGAATCAAAGTTCCTGAGCCAGAAACCGTGCGCACCCGGAAAAAATGCATAAAATTGCCTGGAAAAAGCTGATCCCGGGACGGACCTGGTTCTTGGAAAAGACGACCGGAAGAAAGGTTCAGAGCAGTCGATACACGCAAATGATCGGCACTCCCGTCCAACAAGCGATTGAGACTCCAGCGTGGTTCCCGTGGAAAACTTGAGCCGACAACGAGCAAAACCGTGGCAAAGTTTATGCCGAGCAAAAAACACCAGGTTTTTGGAGTTCTCCGGAGCGGATAAAACAAGAGCCAGGCGAACATCGAAAGCCCGATCAGGGACAAGATGAGCACCGGTTGTTTAACCGCCATGGGAGTGGAGAAAAACGAGGACAGGGTCGCAACCAAAACAATCGTCATGACGATCCATCCCGTTTTCCGGTAAATCCGCGAAAAAAGAGGAAGCAACTGAACCGCCCCGGAAATCAAAAGAATCGATCCCATCATCAAAAGAGGTAAAACCGCCCGCCCCCCGACGACACCCAGCGGTGTGGCCAGCACCAGGATTGAAACACCCAGCAACATCAGGCCCAACCGGCGGGCCGGATCGCGAGAACCTTCCCGCGCTCCAAAAAACAGTCCGAAAACGAGCAGACAAAACCCGGCGGAACCGAGGAAAAGATCGTTGATCGAATGCAGGGAAGGAATTCCATCCGTGAACCGTTCTTCAAACCTGAGGGAGGTCCAGGGAGTCAGCGTGCCGGGAAAGATGGCTCCGACAAGTGCAGGGAGGAAAACCACGGAACGCAGATTAAAACCCGGCTGCGAGGTCAAATGAGAGTTTATCACAAAGTCCAAGTGCGCGAGAAGAACCGGCGCGGCAATCATGGCACCACAACCGAGAGTCCCAAAAACCTTGGCGGCAAGAAAGGCGCAGGTTTTTTTCCGCCCGTCGTATCGTGAAATCAGGAACCCAAACGCCAGCAAGACCAGGACCATGTGCGTCCTGAAATTTCCGGCGAGGAAAATGCAGGCGGCAAATATGGATCCAATCACGAATGAGTTGCGCCAGCCTGGTTCCTCCATTCGCAGCCAGAGAACAAGGAGGATGGGGAGATAAGAGGAGGCGCCGATGAACCAGGGCTGTCCGATGGAGCAGACAAATAGCCCGGCAAACTGAAAGCTCAAGGCGAGTCCAACCGAGAGCCATGGAGGGGTGTTCAGTGCGGAAAGGAGCAAAAACATTCCCAGCCCCAGGATCCAGACGTGGATGATGTGTGAATAATTCCAGGCCGATTCAAACGACAAAAACCGGTAAACCAAAAGCCGCACGGGATCTGCCGCGGAAAAATCTCCCGAAGCGGCCAGGGGCCGACCAGAAAAAGAATAGGGATCCCACCATGGAAACGATCCCTTTTGAATCTCCTGATGAACCGTGTATTGGACCGGAAGATCGTCCAGCAACTGCCTTTCAAACCCCTTTGACTCCGGGCCGGGCGATCCCGGGTTGAAGTATTGGTAGCGGGAAAAAAATTCGGGCAACAAGGAGAACGGTGCGATCAAAGACTTCCCCCACAAAACCTCGCGAAAGATCAGGATGGAAAAGGCGGCATCAAGAAAGAGGAACCAGCAAAGAGATTTTTTCAAATGATATCTTGGAATGAAATCCTGACCGCAAAGATGCCATCAAGGTTTTTGAAGGTGAACATAAAAATATGAGAGGAAGCCGAATGGTCGCCAGAGTTGCGGTTAAAGACGGGTGAGGCCTCCCCGGAGCGCGGCTGTATCGTCCTCGATCAGCCCAGCCGGGGACAACTGTCGGGGTTGTGGGAGATTCCTTGCGTTCAGGTCTGGCGCACTGCTGCGGTTCACAGAACCGCGGTCCGTCAGATCAATCGCCAGAGGCAGCGGTCTTTTGCCTTGTTGCTTTTATTTTCATTCCACATCCTATGATTCATAGATGAGTCGCGACCCCATAGTTTCAGATGTTTTGACCAAGCCAGACGCGGCTCTGGAAATGACGCTCCGACCTTCGCTTTTTTCAGATTTCACCGGCCAGGCAAAAATCAAGGAGCGGCTGGAAATCGCAGTTCAGGCGGCCCAGCAAAGGAAGGAACCGCTGGACCATCTGCTTTTGAGCGGCCCCCCCGGGCTGGGAAAAACCACGCTGGCAAACATCATAGCAAAATCGATGGGGACGAGCTTGAAAAGCACCAGTGGTCCGACGGTGGAGAAAGCCGCCGACTTGGCCGGGCTCCTGACAAATCTGGAGGAAGGTGACGTGCTTTTCATCGATGAGATCCATCGTTTGCAAAAAACCATTGAGGAGTACCTCTATCCCGCGATGGAGGATTTCAAACTGGACATCATCATCGACCAGGGACCCAACGCGCGGAGCGTGAGATTGAGCCTGCCCCGGTTCACACTCATTGGCGCCACAACGCGCAGCGGACTGCTAACCGCACCGTTGCTGACCCGGTTCCCCCTGCGTGAGCGTGTTGATTATTACAATGCGGAGCAGCTGACCAAGATTGTAATACGCGCGGCCAACATATTGAATGTGCCCATGGAGCCGCAAGGTGCGATGGAGATTGCCCGGCGCAGCCGCGGAACCCCTCGTATCGCCAACAATCTTTTGCGCCGGGTGCGGGATTACGCACAAGTTCGTGGAGATGGAAGAATCACCCTTGAAACCGCCGGAAAGGCGCTGGCCATGTTGGAGATCGATGAAAACGGTCTGGATGAAATGGATAAAAGGATTCTTGAAACCATCATTTTAAAATTTGCCGGAGGCCCGGTCGGGGTCGGTTCGCTGGCTGTGGCGGTAGGTGAAGAACAGGACACTCTGGAGGAAGTTTATGAGCCATACCTGATCATGGAGGGTTACCTGAACCGCACGGCACAGGGACGGGTGGCCACCGAACTCAGTTATCAAAAACTGGGACTACGCCCGCCGCGCAACCAAAACGGGCCTCAAGCCAGCCTGTTCTGACGATTTCCGGATTCTGGATTCTGGAAAAAAGCGGTGTCAAACATCGCCCAAGGCCCAAAGTCTGCTATTCTTAGGTCAAGCCCGGGCCGATCAAGCGCTCGGACTGAATTACTTATTTGGACCGGATGAAAACATCAGTCGAAAACCGCGGCGCATTTCCCAGCATACGAAGCAGCCAGCAGAAGATTCTCATCGTCGAAGACGAGGAAACAGTGGCCAATGTTTTCCGCAACACTTTTCTGGTGGAAGGTTTTTCCGTCGAGGTGGCGTCCAACGGCCGGCAGGCCTTGGAAATGGTGCGGGATTTCAAGCCTGACATCATGGTTCTGGACTTGATGATCCCGGAAATAGACGGAGTGGAAGTGATCACGAGACTCCGTGCCGAAGAAATCACACGCAAACTTCCCATCGTGGTCTGCTCCAATTTCTACCTCAGCCAGATGGTGGAAAAAGCCTGGAAAGCAGGGGCCAACTTTTGCCTGATGAAAGCCAGTTGCGACCGCAAACAACTGGTCAAGGTGGTCCAGAAAGCCCTGGCTCCCGAAGGGGCTGCAAACATCACGGCTTCTGACAACGAACCTCAGGGAAAAAACGAGCTTTACGCCCGGGCGGAGGAAATTTTTTTGGCACCATCCCTGAAACTCAGACTACACTTCGAAACCTTTTGCTACGGTTTATCAAAGAGGAGAATGAGCGAGCCGGGTTGCTCAAGGAATTTTACCAAAAAATCCATGCATTGACTGGAAACTCCGCCCTTCTGAGCCTAGTGGAACTCGCAGATTTTTCCAGCGCTTTCGAGGCTTTTCTGCTCGAGCTGCAAAAGAAGCCTGAAAATGTGAACCCGTCAACGACACGCACCCTCGTTCAGGCCGTGGAGTTGATCAACATCCTGCTCGACCGAGCCCGGAGCAGAGCTCGCAAGGATCGAAAGAGCTTTACGGCCCTGGTGGTGGACGACGACGTCGTGGCCTGCAAGATGATGACCTACTCGCTGCAAAGGGCGAGGATTGTTCCCACAGTGTTGACAGATCCGCTGGATGCGTGGGAATCGGCGCAACAAAGAAATTACGATCTGTTCATCCTGGACGTGAACATGCCGGGAATGAACGGGTTTGAATTGTGCAAAAAAATCCGCAGCCTGCCCGGATCTCAAAAAACACCGGTTTTGTTCATCACCTCCCAGACAGATTTTGAATCGCGGACCAAATCTACCTTGAGCGGAGGAAACGAACTGGTTTCCAAACCTTTTCTTTTGATGGAACTCACGGTGAAATCACTCCTCTACATACTCCGTTAAACACCGGTGTGAACGGATCCACCGCCGCGAATCTTTAAAGGGCATTTTTATGCCACTCCCGGCTGGAGGGCTTGTGAAGAATTCCAAAAATTAATGGCTTAAGCAGCCAAAACTCATTACTGGTAGTCCCTCATGAATATTCTGCCGAGCGCCATTTTAAAACCGAGGGATACCGACCGCGTGGTCGCCGGACATCCGTGGATCTACCAGGGATCGATCGATCGCATCACCAATCCCATTCAGGATGGCGGCGAAATCCAGGTGAAGGACATGCGTCAGAGGTTCCTGGGAATCGGCCTGTTCAATTCGAAATCCAAAATTCAGATCCGGGTTTTATCACAGGAAAAGGTGGAACTAAACCGGGAGTTTTTCAAAAACCGCATCCAGGAGGCATGGGCTCATCGAAAGCGGTTTCTGCCGGGTGCCACTTCGTTCCGCCTGGTCAACGCCGAGAGCGATCAGCTCAGCGGCTTGATCGTCGATAAATACGAGGAGACATTTGTCATCCAGACGCCGAGCCTGGCAATGGACCAGCGCAAAAACCTCATCGCCGAAATCCTTCAGGAACTGTTTCACCCTAAGGCGATTCTGGAAAGAAACGATTCCCCGTTCCGCGCCCAGGAAGGGCTGTCCAATGTCACCGGACTGATGGCGGGTACGCTCGACGGGCCCGTTGCCATCCAGTTGAACGGTTTAAAATTTGAGGTGGACCTTCTCGGCGGTCACAAGACCGGCATGTATTTGGACCAGCAGACCAACTATCAAAAAGTCGCCGGGCTGCTCCGCGGTGCCAAGGTGCTGGATTGTTTCACCTTCCTGGGAGGATTCGCGCTCCATGCCGCCAAGGCCGGCGCGGTGCAGGTTCATGGTTTGGATCAGAGCGCGGATGCCATCAAGGCGGCGGAAAAAAACGCGGCGCGCAACGATGTTGCAGATCGTTGTTCCTTTGAAACAGTCAATGTCTTTGACTGGCTGAAGAACCAGACCACAACCCGGCCGCATGAAAAGGTGGTCCCGAAATTTGAAGGCATCATTCTTGACCCCCCCTCGTTCACCCGGACACGGGCTGCGGTGGATGACGCCATGCGTGGCTACAAGGAGATCCATCTGCGTGCTCTCAAACTTTTGAAGAAGGGCGGGATTCTGGCGACTTTTTGCTGCTCCCACCATGTGAGCGCAGAAATGTTTGAAGCGGTGATTTTGAGCGCGGCCTACGATGCCCGGCGTCTGCTCCGCAAGGTGGACACCTATGCCCAAAGCCCGGATCACCCGATCATTCCGGCAGTTCCAGAGACCGAATACCTTAAGGGATTTGCCTTCGAAGTCTTTAGATGATGACTCTACCCACATTTAAGCCGGGGCCGGATTGTGAAAACAACACCCGGGAATTTTAATATAAACAGATCTTGAAACGGGTTCAGGATCAGTCGGGAAAAAGAAAGAAAGTTTATGATCAAGAACATTATTTTGACGGTACTGCTCATCTGTTTCGCTGGTTTGGCCACGGCTTGCAACACCGCCGAAGGCGTGGGGAAGGACATGGAGCGCGCCGGGGAAAAGATTCAAAAAGAATCGAAATAAGCAAGGCCGGCTGTCTGGTCTGCGGTCGAACGCCTGAACCAAAATTCAGGCGTTCCTTTTTTTGGCATTGAATTCAAGGTGTGAACATTCAACCCAAACCAAAACATCTCTCCATGCTGCGGTCTTACACCGCAGCGGATTTTTTCACCCTGGCCAACGCCTCGTGTGGAACCATCGCCATCTTTCTCTGCCTCAGCTTTATCGCGGGGGAAACCCGGGGCTACCTCTGGCTGGCCTTCCTTCTGATACCTGCAGCCCTGGTTTTTGATCTTCTGGACGGTTATGTGGCCCGAAAAAATAAAAAAAGGCAGTCACTGATCGGTGCAGATCTGGACAGTCTTTCCGATATCATCTCCTTCGGAGTGGCTCCCGCAGTTTTGGGATATACCCTCGGCCTTCGAGGTGTGTGGGACGCGGCCGTGCTGACCTATTTTGTGGTCTGTGGCATCAGCCGGCTGGCGCGGTTTAATGTGACAGCCTCCGCCCTTTCAGACGCATCAACCGGAAAAGTTCGTTACTTCGAAGGAACTCCCATCCCCACCAGCGTTGTTTTGGTGGGCGTGCTGGCCGTCGCTTTTAAAATGGACGGCATTGAAGAGAATCTCTGGCTCGGTTCCTGGAAAATCTTGGGGGCCACCCTGCATCCGCTTGTGTTGATCTACGGGGTCAGTGGGAGCGCCATGATCAGCGCCACGCTGCGCATTCCGAAACCTTGAACCAGTTTTAGGGCCGCATAGGGCTGTCAAGCATCCTGAAAAGGCGAATCTATCCGCTGAGGCCGGAGACGCCCGCAGATCAGGCAGGTTTGACAGGCGCCCAGCATTCACCTGCCGGCGAACGAGTTTCTCCGGAAGAATTTGCGTTGACCTGTTTCCAACTCTGGTTTTTTCCACTTTCAATCCAACCGGGTTTTAAGCCACAGCAAAATAGAGATAAAAAAGGGCTCCGCCTTTCGGCGGAGCCCTAGAATAAACGATCTATTATCCTGAAGTTACGGTTTCCTCAACAGATAAAACCGTGCGGCATCCGCCGCGCCCACGGAAACCGAACCGGCTCCGGCGATGGGATTTGGCGAACCAGCCACCAGTGTCCAGGCGGAGCCTGTAACTGCGGCGGACGACTCCAGAACGAATCCGACAGCGTCGGCAGTCCAGGAGATGGTGGCATTATTTCCGTTGCGGAGAACGGAAAGCGTAGGACGGACCGGAGGCACGACAATATTACTGACCTTCACCAACTGGATGCCGTTGAGAGCGGGTTGATGTCCGTTGCCCGCGTTTGCCGAAGCCCAGGTTGCGGAAATCACCAGCGAACCATCTGCAGCCGGGCTGATTTTGTCGAATTGGACATAATTGCCAAGCGGGCCGCGATTGTTCGGGTCGGTGCTGGTCATCCGGCGGAATGCGGGAGCGGCGTTGAATTCAAGACCGGTTTCAGACTTTACGTGATAGGTGGGGTAGCTGCCGACACCCGTCACGCTGAAGTCTGTTTCGTAGCTGGCCGAGAATGGAAAACCTGCGCTATAAACAAGTAGGTTGTAGTTTCCAGCCGGAACATTGTTGAGCGTCATCAGGAACGGCTCCAACGAAGCTGCGGTGTTGATGAAACCATGCATCAGAACTCCGTTGGCGCCGCCAACCGCAATGGTGCCGGTATACCATTGCTCCGAGGCCAGTGCAGTAAATCTGACGGGGGTGCTCGCACCTGATGCATCCTGCAGGGCAACATCGGCGAAATCAAAGCCCGAGAGGTTATTCCAGTTCTCCTGCAACACAACGCCGGCCACATCCACGCCAGTAAGCCGACCCGGCACGCTGTCATTGCCGCTGCCGGTGAAGTTGATGCCGATGTAAGGCTGGAGGTTGCTCGTGCTCGTACCCTGTACGGTGAGCACAGCGGTGCCGCTTGGAGTGTCCTTGCCAGCCACGCTCACGACCACGCTATAGACCTTGCCGTTGTCGCCTGCCGAGAGGATTGGGGTCTGATAGACGGAGCGCGTGGCCCCCGGGATGTCCACACCACCGACACGCCATTGGTAATAAACCGGATTTTCTGTCGTTGTCACGTTGACGGAAAACCGGGCGCGATCACCCACGGCTGCGGTGGCAGGCTCGGGTTGCTGATTGAAGGTGACGTTGCCAAGGTCCGGATTGACATAGGTACTGATCCGATTGCCTCCCAAAACCGGAAGGCCTGCGGCTGGAACCGCACCTGCGACCGGTTGGGCCGCCACATTGAGGTAAACATCGCCACCACTCTGTTGAAGCAAACCAACGAGCAGATACTTCTGGCCGACGGCAAGCGACGGAGAGGGAGCAAAGATGTTGTCGTCGAACACCTGCGGACTCAATGGAAACAAGCCCAATGAAGAGAGATTGGCCTCTGATTGATCGGAGCTCAGAAACAGTTCCGCCTCGTCATCGTTGTTCACGTAAAAATTGTGAACTCCAGCCGCACCCGGGGTGAAGAACGCGCTCAGGCGGACACCGTAGTTTGGTCCTCGCGGATTATTGTTCAGTTGGAAACCTTTCACCCAACGCAACTCATTCGGGGTGCGCGCTTGATAACCCACTGATGCCGTCAGGTCGGCCACAGTTGCTCCGGCGACACCCATGTAAATCTCCGTGGTCGCCCAGCCTTCCACCAGCTTCCATGCGCTGAAGTTTTTAGTGGTGTTTGGTCCGACTGCAACGCCGGAGGTGTCGGTCACGCCGGTGACAGTCAGGGTATAAACTGTGCCTGGCGTCTGCGCGGCCGTGGTCAACGTCACACGCCTCGGGTCGGTGGAATCGAGAGTGGCACCGTTTACCGCCACTCCACCGCTCAAGGTGAACTTGCTGGCGGACACAGAACCGGCTGCGAGGGTTTTGTTGAAGATCAACAGAACCGTATTCAATGCCGCAGATCCCTCAGCTTTCGTGATCTTGGGTAACACAACTCCCGATCCTGAGTTTAATAATGCGTCAAGTGCGGCGTCGCTGAGACCGGTTTCGGGGCTGAACACCAAGCGATCCAGCGTAAAGCCAGCCTCGCGTGTGCCTATCGACAACACCAAGGGCACCCCAGCGGCCACTTGTTCCGCCGTTACCGTGAATGTTCCTGCCTCGCTGATCCAATCATAGGTGTTGTTAGCAGGGGCTTGTGTTCCGTTGGCAGTGGAGGTCTGGGTGAAATCCACCCGGCCGTCAACACCCGGTGTGCTGAAGTTGCCAAAAACATTGCCGATAAAAAAGCTGTTGGCCGTGAACACATCACTGCCGGTGCGGGCCGGGTCGGCTCTCCAGCGAAAATAGAGGTTGTAGGTGCCGGCAGCGGCAAACTTGATCTGGTATTGCGCAAAGCTGTGAGGTGCCGTGTTGTTGTCGCTAGTTCCTCCGATATAGAGGGCGGCCCCGGCACTGGCGGTCGCATCGTTGGTAGAGACCCAAACTGTCGGCGTCCCGTTGATCGTATTGACCTTCGTTTCGGCTTCGAAAGCGACAAAGGTTTCGGTCGCCCCCTGAACAATGATGCTGGTATCTGAGTTTCCTAACGCATCCAAGGCGGCATCGCTGAGTGCGGCTTCGGTGCTGAATACCAAACGATCAAGCGTAAATCCCGCCTCGCGTGTGCCGATCGACAGAACCAGCGGCACTCCAGCCGCCACCTGTTCGGCAGTCACGGTGAAAGTCGCCGCTTCGGAAGTCCAGTCGTAGGTGTTGTTGGCCGGGGCCTGAGTTCCGTTGGCAATGGAGGTCTGGGTGAAATCCACTCGTCCATCCACACCCGGTGTGCTGAAGTTGCCAAAAACATTGCCGATAAAAAAGCTATTGGCCGTGAACACATCGCTGCCGGTGCGGGCTGGATCGGCACGCCAACGGAAATAAAGATTGTAGGTGCCGGCTGTGGCCAACTTGATCTGGTATTGCGCAAAGCTGTGCGGTGCGGTGTTGTTATCGCTCGTTCCGCCAATATAGAGGGCTGCTCCGCCGCTCGCGGTCGCGTCGTTGGTGGAGACCCAAACTGTCGGCGTCCCGTTGATGACGGTGGGATTGCCTTCCGCTTCAAAGCTTACATAGGAGCTTCCGGGTGCTTGAATAATGGTAGCTCCGTGTGCGGGTGGGGCGGTCAAGCCCCAGGCCAGAATCAGAGCGAGACTGGTGATGATTGATTTGAATTGCACTCGTTTCATGGGTATAGGAGAGCCAACGTATCGCGCGAACTCCCGAGGTAGGATTCCGGTCGGGTCCAAAACCGACCAGCTGTACGCGCAGCACGAAAAGGCTGAATGTAGTGGGTTATTGCGTGCAGAAATTAGGGGAGCGTACAATCAATGTCTAGAAAAATTCATAAAAAAGCGATTCGTGGGCATCAATGAAAGTCCAAGACGTGAAGGGCCGTGCCGAATCGATCTTCGGCTTTGCCCCAAACCCTGACGGTCCATTAAGGACACCGTTCGCTCCGCGTGGCTTCTTTGGCGACGGGTGGGAATTGACGGGATCGCGGTCCGCGGCGCGGGCCATCGTTCCGAACCATTTCATCAGCCGATCATCACGGTCGGACATCCCAGAACGATCGTGCCTCCATGGGCGGTTGAATCTCCCATGCGCGCCGCAGGCTGTCCTCCGATCAATACGGTCACCGACCCAAGAATAATGCTGTCGGGCGGGCCGACACAAACACACATCGATCCCATGGTGGCGGCAGGCATGCCACCAATTAAAACTGTTGGGACGCCGGGCGGAAGGATAGGTCCGCCAACGTGTGGTATGGGGGGCACCCCCGGGGTGACCATAGGGCAAACATGCATATCGCCGGCTCGGGCTGCTGGAGGCATGACAAAGAGATAATCGATAGAAGCTGGACGATCAATTTCTTTTCCCAAGTTCCCTGTGTCCGTTGTGTTCGGGCCAGGAAAGACACCGGAGGCTTTCGTGTTTGTATATGAAATCCAACCCGGCCTGCCCGTCACTGCGGAACAGGTGCGACTTCAACCGCATCGCCGGGAAATGTAGGAGGCGAAGGAGGCATATTAAATTCTGGAGGCAACGGAGGCAGACCGGGAACGTTCTCCACCAATTCTCGCCAGACCTGCCTTTGCGGGGAAGACATCATTTGCCAGCGCTGGGCGTTTTGCAGGAATTGTTGCCGTTCCTGCGGGGTCATGCTGACAAACTTGGAGAAAGAATCGAGGCAATGGCGTCGTTGTTCGTTGGAGAGTTCGGAGAATTGTTGCAGAGACTTTTCCATCTGCTGGCGTTCAGATTCAGAAAGTGTGCGCAGCGTTTTTTGCTGCTCCTGGCTATCGAGTTCGAAAAAGTGATGAAACTGTTGATACATCCGCAATCTCTTTTCGGCGGGCAGGGACTTGAGCCGGGACATTTTTTTGTCGAGATCCGAACGGCGATCCTGGGAGAAACTTTGCAGGAGCACTTGTTGCTGTTCCGGGGTGCTCGATTGCAGCCGTAAGAAATAATGAATGGTGGTTTCGTTTTCCAGAAACTCCTTCTGCAACTCGGGAGTCAGGCGGTCCCATTCGCGAAGCCGCTGCTCTATCAGATCTCGATCACGTTCGGGAACAGCCGCCAGACGGCGTCCGCGCGATTCAAGAGGCGTTTGCATCAGGCTCAGCAGGTGCCAGCGAAGCTGCACCAAGCGGAGCCGAAACTCGCGCTCCACAGCCGACATCAATTCGTATTCACGAATCTTCCGCATCAACGCTTGGCGTTGCGGTTCCGTCCGGCTGGCCAGCAACCGTTCGCGAGCCGGTTCGGGAAGTTTTAACATCTCGCGAAACCGGTCAACTGGTGTTTCCGGCAGCGGCGGAAGATCTTCCTGCACCGAGGTTGATCGGACTTCTCTCACGGGTTGGCCGGATTGCGGGGGGGTTGTCTCCGGCTGTGCGGCGGCCAGGAATCCAAAGGAGAGAGCCAGGGCACAAATCAACAAACTGGATGGAAGCCGTTCAATCATTTGGACTGCATCAAAGCGATCAGTTCATCATCGATCACCGGAGGATTGCCCATGTTGCGGATGATTTCGAAATCCTGCAGCCATTCAATGGGCGGAAGGGCTGCCGCCTCGGAAATAGCCGCGATATTTCGAGCCAGTTCATGCCGCCGGGTGGACTGGTATTGTTGAAATGAAAAGATTCCCAGGAACAACGCCAGGGCCGCAAAACTGAGACGGGCGATCCAGCGTCTGTGCAGGTCGGACCAGCCGGTCCGGACGACCAGCGGCGTTGCCGAACGGCGCGCTTCATGCATGACCCGGGCGGTGAAATTGCTGGAGACAGGGACGTTTCGAATCGAAGATATAAGCCCGGTCAGGCGCTCGTCTTGCGCAATCTCAAGATCCAGCGAGGGATCGGCCCGCCTCAGATCCTGAAGGTTTTTATCCTCCTCAGGGCTGCGTCGCCTGCGCCAGACGATCTGCTGCCAGGTTTGGTTCTTTTCTTCGTTCATAAATCTGCTCCTGATTAAAAACCGGTGTTTGGGCGAAGTTTCAATGTGTTTGGGATTCTGTGCTGGATTTCCACGATCCGCTTTGCAGATACGGTTTCAGCTTCTGTTTCAAAACCTCGCGTCCGCGATGGATGATCGATTTGGTTGCTGAGAGGGAACAATCCAGCACCTTTGCAATTTCTTCATAGGATAACTCCTCTTCCCGGCAGAGCAGTAGGGCGGTGCGTTGTGTTTCGGGAAGCTCCATGATCGCTTCCTCGACTTTCTGTTCCAGCTCGCTGCGGAGCATACGGTCCGGGGCGGCCAAGGCGGTTTTGTCTGGATGCTGCCTGACCGGCTGGTCCTCGGTTTCAAGATCCGAATGGTCCAGTGATTCGGCCGGATGCCTGGAGCGCCTGCGGATTTCGTTGAGGCTCATGTTCCTGGCGATGGTGAAGAGCCAAGTGGTGAATTTTGCCGAAGCTTCGTAACGTCCCGCCGCTTTAAATACCTGGATGAAGACATTCTGCGCCAGATCTTCGGCCTCATCGAGGTCGCGCACCGTCCGAAAGATCAGATTGATGACAGGCTGTTTGTATTTTTCGACCAGACACTCAAAAGCATCGAGATCCCCGTTTTTTACCCGGAGCATCAGCTCGGCATCAGATTCGATTCCATCCGCCATCAGGGAAGATTCGCTTTCTTGAACAATCGGAGCCGACGTCATGCGCCGCCGGCCCCCTGTAACGGAATATAACCCAGATCACCCTTCGTTACTGCTTCCAAATGAACCTTCACGCAGAGTTAAAACCGCCGTTTGATTTCGGTTGCAAAAAAAATGAACCGCCACGGTCCACCGCCACCATGCTTGGATTTCGCCAACCCATATCAGTCGTGGAAGAATGAATCCGCAGTCTCCTTGCCTGATTGAAATGGATTTGACTACTATCCTGCGCCCGACCAATTCAGGCGAACCACTTCAACATGCAGAGTTTATTTGAGAAGATCAACGCCAGCGCTGCGCAGCGGCTCAAACTGCCGGAAGGAAGACTCCCTTCACAGGAGCTGCTCCGCTACAAGAATTTCCTGAAAGTGGAGAGTCATCGCCTGCGGATACTCCATCGGGGAGGCATAGGTGGAAAAGAAATCTGCCAGGCCAGGGCTGTCATCCTCGACCTCCTGCTGAAACATATTCTCTTCGCGGTCCAGGAAAACCTGCCGGAACTTAAAAAATCGACCGCAAAATTCTCCCTGGTCGCCATTGGCGGATATGGACGGGCGGAGTTGAATCCATTCAGCGACATTGATGTCATGTTCCTGCACGACGGCGAACTTGTCTCGAAAGGCAAGCCCAGCCAGCTCCTGAGTTCGCTGGTGGACGGCTTGCTCTACACCCTCTGGGATGTCGGGTTGAAGGTGGGGCATTCGGTCCGTTCGATCGAGGAGTGCATCAAGGTAGCCAACACCGACATGCAATCGAAAACGTCGGTGATCGAAGCCAGACTCATCACCGGTGACGAGGAACTGTTCGCGCGGTTTCAAAAGGCGGTCATGACAAAGTGCGTGGCTGGTCATGAGGAGGCCTACATCGAATCGCGGCTGGCCGATCAAGCTTCACGCCGGGCCAAGTTCGGAAACTCGCCGTTCATGCAGGAGCCGAACATCAAGAATGGCTGCGGCGGTTTGAGGGATTACCAGAACCTTGTCTGGATGTCTTTTTTTAAATACCGCACACGGTCGCTTTCCGAGCTGCAACAAAAGGAAATGATCAGCGAAAGCGAGAGGAAACAGCTGGAAAACGCCTACGACTTCCTGCTGCGCGCCCGCAATGAACTCCATTATCACGTCGGACGCCCGGTCGATATTCTTTCCAAAAGCGTGCAGCCCGGCGTCGCCACAAATCTCGGTTATCACGAACGTTCGCCAAGCGTGCGGTTGGAAAATTTCATGCGGGATTTTTACACCAACTCCCGGCACATCGACCTAATCACACGGACCGTGGAGCAGCGACTGGCCCTGGTGCGTCCGAAAACATTGATCCCTTCGTTTCGAAAGCTTATACGGGACCAGCGCGAAAAGTACCGGCAGCAGCTCGTGGACGGGTTTAAATTTCTGGACGGCGAGATCCGTCCCACCAGCACCCGGATTTTCAAGGATCATCCTTACCGTCTGATGCGCGCCTTCCTTTACGCGCAGCAGCACGGACTGCGGCTCCATCCCGACCTGGTCCAGCTCATCCGCAATCATCTGTCGCTAGTTGACAACGCCTTCCTTCGCGATGCCCATGTACGCGAGACCTTTCTTGAAATCCTCGATCAACGGGGAAGTGTTGCGCCGATATTACGGATGATGCACGAGGTCGGTTTCCTGGGAAAATTCATCCCTGAATTTGGCAAACTGACCTGTCTGGTTCAGCACGAATTTTATCATCAGTACACTGCGGACGAACACACGCTCGTCTGCCTGGAAAAACTCGACCAGGTCTGGCACGCCAAAGAGCATCCGTTCCGGACTTACACCGAAATTTTTCAAAAGGTGGAACAACCTTACCTGCTTTATCTGGCCCTGTTGCTCCACGACTCCGGCAAGGCGTATCGCACGGGAAAACACGAGGAGGTTGGAAGCAAGCTCGCTTCCAAGGTGGCCAAACGGCTGGGCTTGGACGGAACAGCCTCGCACACTCTCAGCCTGGTGATCGAACATCATCTACTCATGGCCCAGGTGTCCCAGAGGCGGGACTTGGATGATGAAGAGGTTATCAAACAACTGGCGCGCACCCTGCAACGGGAGCAGATCCTGGTCATGCTCACCCTGCATACATTTGCGGACTCCATGGGCACGAGCGACCAGCTCTGGAACAGCTTCAAGGACACCCTTCTATGGACGCTTTATCACAAGACACGCCATGTCCTGGCCGGGGGCACCGATTTTATCCGGGCGGAAGAAAAACATCGCGAACTGCTGGCGCAGGAAGTCCGGAGGATCAGTCCTCCCACTTTTGGGGGCGAGGAGGTGGACAGCCATTTCAAGAATCTGCCACCGCGTTATTTCCAGATTCATAATGCCGAGGAAATCCTGGCCGACGTCACGCTCGTCCACCGGTTTCTTCACCTGCAACTTTCAGAAAACGAAGAGGCGCTTCATCCGGTCTTCACCTGGCATAACGAACCAGATCGTGGATACACCGCTGTCAACATCTGCACCTGGGACCGGGGCGGACTGTTCAGCAACATCGCGGGATGCCTCACTGCAGGCGGCTTGAACATTTTAAGCGCGGAAATAGTCACTCGAAGCGACGGGATCATCGTCGATACTTTTTATGTGACCGACGCTCCGTCGGGCCATCTGGCCAAACGCGAAGAGCGGGAAATGTTTGAGACTTACCTGCGAAAAACCTTGACCGATGAGCCGTTGGATCTGGTCGCTTTGATCGCAAAACAAACGTCCGGCTTCAAACCTTCCTATCGTTCGGTGGAAGGGGAACGGATCCCGACGGTGGTGGGGTTTGACAACGTCACCTCCAAAACCTTGACGGTGATCGATGTGGAGACCGAGGACCAGGTCGGGCTGCTCTTCACCATCTCCAAGGTGTTGAGCTCTTTGAAACTGGACATTTCCCTGGCCAAAATCGTCACGGAAAAAGGGGCGGCGATCGACAGCTTTTACACCTGCGAACAAGACGGATCGAAAATCCTGGATGCAGCACGTCAGAAACTGATTGAACAACGGTTAAAACAGGCGATCCACAAGCTAGAAGCAAAAGACTAGGCCGTGTTTGATTTCTGCTAACAACGGCTATATTGGATCCTATGCCTAGCATCAAACTTTCCCTGCCACACACCCTTGGAGCGGCCGAAGCCAAAACCAGGATTTCAAAAATATCAGATGACGCGCGGGCGCAGTTCGGGGGCATGGTGACTGACGCCAAACAAGATTGGAACGGAAACGTGGGAACCTTCAGCTTCAGGGCCATGGGTTTTAATGTAGCCGGTCAACTCGATGTGCAGCCTTCCCTCGTGAACATTGAACTCAACCTTCCACTGGCAGCGTTGCCATTCATGTCCAAGGTTGAGGAACAGATGAAAACCAGGGCAAAAGCTTTGCTCGCCTGACTACCGATAAAAGCTGCGCGATGCCGTTTTCAGACCGGCACTGATGCTCCAGCCAGTTTCCATTTGCATTCCCACCTTAACCGACCTTGTTTAGGAGGGTGCAGATCGAAATCATCAACACCGGCACCGAACTCCTCCTGGGAAGAACCTTAAACACCCATCACCAATGGCTGGCCCTGCAACTTGGGGATCTTGGCCTCCGGATCCAACGTCAAACCTCCATTTCTGACACCGCCTCGGAGATTATTTCAGCGGTAAGCGAGTCGTTGGGCCGTGCCGACCTGGTGATCACTACTGGAGGACTTGGGCCGACTTCGGACGACAACACCCGTTCCGCGCTGGCCGAGCTGCTCGGGCTCCGATTGGTGCAAGACTCTGCCGTCATGGACCGGATCAACGGATTTTTTGCGTTGAGGAATAAATCTGTCCCGCCCCATGCCTCGATCCAGGCGATGGTTCCGGAAGGGGGGACCGTGATCCCAAACGATCACGGTACCGCCCCCGGACTAGCCATTGAAGTTCCGGCAGGAAAATTCCGCCTTACCCGCTCACATCTGGTCATGCTCCCTGGACCGCCACGCGAGCTCCGTCCGATGTTCATCAATCAATTCATCCCCTGGCTTCGATCACAGTTTCTCGAACTCCCAAAACTCGATGTCAGGACACTGCGCACCACCGGCCTGGGGGAATCGTGGGTGGAAGAGACCATCGCGCCGCAATTGAGCGGGCTTGTAACCGAAGGATTGGAAATTGGTTATTGTGCCAAAATCGGAGAAGTCGAGATCCGGCTCGCAATGGTGGGCGAACGAGGGGCAGAAATTGCCGGGCAGGCGGAAAAAATCGTGCGACGTCTCTTGAAGAACCACATTTTTGGTTCCCACACCGACACGCTGGAGAGGGCGGTGGTGGAGCTTCTCAAATCACGAAATAAAACCCTGGCCGTGGCCGAATCATGCACCGGAGGTTTCCTGGGGCATCGATTGACGAATGTGCCGGGCGCTTCGCAGGTTTTTATGAATGGTTACCTCACCTACAGTAACGGAGCGAAGGAGCGCGACCTCGGGGTGCCGTCGAAAATTCTGGAGGAACACGGCGCGGTGAGTGAAGCCACCGCCCGGGCCATGGCTGAAGGATGCCGGGACATCAGCAAGGTTGATTACTCATTGTCGGTCACGGGGATCGCCGGGCCGACCGGTGGCACGGATCAAAAACCGGTGGGAACAGTATTCATCGGCCTGGCCGGGCCGGATGGTTGTGTGGTTGAAAAAAACTTCAACCCGTATGACCGCGAAACCTTTAAATTTGTCACTTCGCAGCAGGCATTAAATCTGTTGCGAAAAACTCTTTTGGAAGTGCGTATGATAAGTGGTTGAGCCGGGGTTTGCAGATTGGAAGGAGTTACAGGCGGATTTAACCCTCTATGTGAGGCTTGGATCACGGTATTCGTGTGTCGGATTCGCTTCAAGACGCGCAAAGTTTGCAAAAATTTCTTTTGTTTTTGATTTCGGTTCGATGAAACTGCCGCTCATGAGCAAACAAGCGAGTCCGTCCAAAAAATTCGCCGCCTATCCGCGCCTCAATCCGCTGGGTATCGGAAAAAAGATTTCCGTAGCCGACCTGATAGACCAGACTTTTTTAGCTTACAACGGCGGGCGGCTCCGCGAAGCGGCCAAATTGCTGGTGGAAAAAATGCTCCCGGACGATGGACTCATCGGCATGAGCCTTACCGGTGCCCTGACCCCGGCCGGACTTGGAAAATCGTGTCTGATCCCCCTGATGCGCGCGGGTTTTGTGGACTGGATCGTTTCGACCGGAGCCAATCTTTACCACGACCTGCATTACGGCCTCGACATGTCCCTCTATTCCGGTTCGCCGTTTTTGAACGACGTGGACCTGCATAAAGACGGTGTCATCCGGATTTATGACGTCCTTTTTGATTACAATGTTCTGCTGGATACCGACGCTTTTGTCCGGGAAGTGATCCAGGGACCGGAGTTTCAGCGTCCGATGGGCACCGATGAGTTTCATTTTCTGCTGGGAAAATACGTTTCTGAACGGGGACGCAAATTGAAGTTGAAAGACAGCTCGGTCCTGGCCGCGGCCTACGAATGCGGCATCCCCATTTTCACCAGCAGCCCCGGAGACAGCTCCATCGGAATGAATGTCGCAGCGATGGCGTTACGGGGATCGAAGCTGATGCTCGACGTCAATCGTGACGTGAACCAGACCGCCGGCATTGTTTACGATGCCAAATCCACCGGACACAAATCCTCCGTTTTTATCCTGGGAGGCGGGTCGCCGAAGAATTTCATGCTCCAGACCGAACCACAGATTCAAGAGGTCATGGGAATCCAGGAAAGAGGGCACGATTATTTTCTGCAATGCACCGATGCCCGTCCCGACACCGGTGGTTTGAGCGGGGCGACCCCGGCGGAGGCAGTCAGCTGGGGCAAGGTCGATCCCGACACCCTCCCTGATTGTGTTGTGGCGTATGTGGATTCCACCATCTCGCTTCCGTTGCTCACGGCCTACATGTTGAACCGGGTCAAACCGCGAACGTTAAAAAAACTGTATCATCGTCGCGACGCAATCCTCGACAAGGTCAGGGACTGTTATCTCAAGGTTGGCACGGTGGACAAAGTCGTCACCAGCCGGAAGGTGGCGAAACGTTCCAGCAGCGTCGGCCTCAATAAAAATTTGGATCGTGATCGTTGATCCCAAAGAATGAACCGGGGCTTATGAACAAGTTCAGAATATTAATTTTTGTTCTGGCCTTGGCGGTATTGTTCGCTGTCGGTTTGTTTATCGGTCTGTTTTTGCCACGGCTGATTCCGAAACAGGCCCAGCCCCGGTTCAACCCGGCAGTGGTCATCCAGCAGATCCAGACCCTGGCCCAGCTCGTCACGGTGAAGTATGTCATGGAAAAAGTGATCATCGCCGAGGATGTGAAGTGGTACGGTGAGAGCCGGGTCTTGCTGGTGGCCCATGGCGTGGTCAAGGCCGGTATCGACCTGCAAAAGTTGAATCCGACCAATTTTGTCATCGGGGAAAAATCAATCACCCTTACCCTTCCCAAACCGACGATTACAGACGTTTACATTGATGACAAAAGGACCGAGGTGTTGGAGCGGACCACCGGTGTGATGCGCAGTTTTGACAAGGATCTGGAACAAAACGCCCGACGCCAAGCGGTCGATGAGTTCACCCGGGCGGCGCGGCTCAACGGCATTTTACAAGACGCGGATGACCGGGCCAAAACCCAACTGACCGCGATTCTGAAGGCGGCAGGTTTCGAGGAAGTTGTTTTTAAGCGGAGTCCATAAACCTGAAAACAGACTTTGAAACCACAGATTTCACAGATGTACACAGATCCGAACAACTTGCGAAAGACGAGGGAATCACTAGCAGGGAGAATCTTTTTTCGCGGAGAAAGTCTGTGTTCATCTGCGTCAGGCTTTGGTTTCATTCCCCCACTTCCATTCCAACGCCGCTCCCAAGGTCAATTTCGTGACTTTCTATTCGCGTCAATTAGCGTGCATTAGCGGTTTCCCCTTTTTCTTCTGCATGGACACGGAAAAGATCTGGGACGTTTTTTAGAAAAATTCCAAGGAGATTTTGTGCAAATTCCAAAAATTCCCATTAACGCGTCCTTCTTCGATTTAAGAATTTCTTCTTCATCCTCCATAGCCCTTGAAGGTCTTCGCAAGCAGTTGAGAGAATTTTCACGGTAGAGCTGGGGTCATCCCTCCAGGCTACGGGTAGGTCATGAATAGAAAATCCAAGATTTTCCGCCATTAATAAAAGCTCAGTATCGAAAAACCACTGATTATTTTCGACCAAAGGGATTAACGTTCTTGCCGCTTTTTGGGATATCGCCTTGAAGCCGCATTGCGCATCGGAAAAGGTGTTGCCAAACCAAATCTTTATCAGCGAATTGTAACCTTGTGAGATGATTTGCCGTTTCCAGCCCCTTTGCGTGAGTTCAGGCTTAAGCAATCGTGAACCAATTGAAAGGTCAACCGAACCGTCGATCACCGGGTTAAGCAATCGGGGAAAGTATTCCAAATCCGAGGAAAGATCGACATCCATGTAGCTCAAGACCTCAGCATCTGAACCCAACCAAGCCCGCTTTAACGCCAAGCCCCTCCCCTTTTGGTTCAAATTAAGGATTTCGATATTTTGAAACTGATTCCTCAGCTCATAGGCAATTTCCAACGTGTCGTCAGTGGAGGCATTGTTGGCGATACTCAGTTGCCAATCGAATTCTGGCAACCGCGCTAAAAAGTCTTGAATAGTCAGGACAGTTTGGCGGAGCTGAATCTCCTCATTAAAAACTGGAATCGTTAAATTTATCAGCATGATTCCCGCAAAAACGGTGGCCGAGAGAAAATCAGATCATCACTCGTCCGTAAAGTTTTAACGTTTGATTTTCACTCTGAATTTGCGCAAATTAGGGCATGCGTTCAAAACACCACCAGTCTGCTTTCACTCTGATCGAGCTGCTGGTGGTTATCGCGATCATCGGTATCTTGGCCGCCCTCCTTCTTCCTTCGCTCTCTAAAGCAAAAGGCCAGGCCTCAGGTATTCAGTGCCTGAGTAATCTAAAACAACTGCAGACATGCCTGATCATGTATTTGTCCGACAACAATGATTTTTTTCCGACCAATCGTTCAGAGCAAATAAACGGATTTTGGGTCAGCACACCAGATTCCTGGATAGGCAGAAGTGATGCCATTCACGACACCAACAGCCTGAGTCTTCAGAACGGACGTTTGTACCCGTATTACAAAGAGCCAAAGATTTTTAAGTGCCCTTCAGATGCTTCCATGGTCAGCGACTACGCGGGCAATAGCTTAAATATTCCACGCAATAGAAGCTTTTCGATGACCCACGCACTTGGAGGAAACCCCCAGGATGGTCCCTCCATCAATCACATGAGTCGAATCACCAGCCCGAGCCCGGACAGGATCTTTGTTTTCGTGGAGGAACATGAGAACAGCATTGAAGATGCCCATTTCCACACCTCCAACCCGGAACGTATGTGGTGGAATATGCCCAGCGGCCGCCACGCCAATGGAGGCACTTTTTCCTTTCTGGATGGCCATGCCGAACGCTGGAAATGGAAGTTCCCTAAAAACTATCCGAAAGTAAGACCAAACCATTTTGGGAAAGATGTGGAAAATAGGGAGGATCTGGAAGACCTGCAGCGAATGCAGGCTGCGTTGCCGGTCATTTCCACAAATACCGTTTCCAAGCCATGAAAGAAAGACCGGTATCCTGGATTGCAGTTATTGGTTGCGCTCTCTGCCTGGTTTTCGTCACTGCAGTGCTGGTTATTGTTCCCTCTGGCAGAAAATCCAAAACTTTTACCACGGTCAGGTTGCAGGGCTTTACCAATCTAGCCTTCAATGCCAGGTGGTGGCAATGGCGCCAGCCCCAGGACAATCTGGCTACATTCCCCACCGGCTTGGTGCGACTCGATGGAGTGCCTTACAAAGTAAGCGGGATAATCCAGCTCCATTCCGCTGGCATTGAGAGGGAGGGCGGTCGCTTTCCTGATAAAATCAGCGGCATTCCACTCAACAAAAAATTCCGGACCTTACGTCTATTGTACGGTGCCGCAAAAAGTGAATCTACAAACGCTACAATCGGCCGCATAATTCTGCATTCCGACAAGGAGACGGCTCCGATCAATATTCGTTACGAAGACCACGTGCTGGATTGTTGGTTCAACAAGGATTGGCCTGTAAATAACCCTTTGAGCAAGGTTGTCTGGGTTGGTTCGAATGTGGTTTCGATCGGAGAATACAAACAACTGAGAATTTATTCGACCGCATTCCCCAACCCGCTCTCCAACGATGTCATCAAAGTGTTCGACTTTGTTTCCGAGATGAAAACTGCTGCTCCGTTCATGTTGGGAATAACACTGGAAGAATAGTGGACTCTTTCAGCATTCCCCGCCTTCGTGAGCGAAAACTGATGGGACTGAAATCGGATCGATTCACCGAAACCTACTTGGCCCTATGGCCATATCCGTCGAGGAAGATACAGGGCGAAGCGGCCTCTTTTTCAACCAATCCTGCCACTGACTTCAATCATCGGTTTTTAGCCCCACGTTCACAGCTTCCTTAACAAAACCGCATTTAAGTCTTCAAATGGGGTCGAAAAATGATACTCATCGAAAACCGAATATCCTGAAAAACATTTAGGAAACATCGCTTTTTTTGGCCCATTGTAAACGTAGAGAACGTTGGTGAACCTACCGTGAACATCCTTTCTGTTTAAACACCTTTCAGGTTCAAACATAGTTAAACTAAACGTTTTATCCACAACGCTGTACGGTTTTAAAAGAAAGGCATTGGTAAAATAGTAGCGCGACTGGAAGTAGGTAAATTCGTTGTGGCTGATCACGGCGGTATCTGGATAAATGAGGCGCGAAACCTGATCCTTCAGTTCCCTAAATGGAGGATTGTAATCTCTGCTGTAATACGTTTTGAAAACCTGAAAATTGTGATAACCGAATCCAAGCAGTACGAGTGACAAAAAGGAAGTTCTCCCGATAGGATTCAGAAAACGGATCGAAATTGTGAAAAGACCAAAGGCAGCCACTACAAGCAGAAAAGGGAAAACAAAAAGAAGGTATTTTGTGTGAAATACTGGTTTTAGAAAGGATAGAAGGTAAAGGCTTGTGATACTAGATAAGTAAATTGCTGCTGCGCTCCAAAGCGGACCTTCGCCTCGAAAGCTTAACGCCTTGAAAAATCCAGAAATCGTGGCTGACCCTAAAACAACAACAAAAATCCATTGGACAACGTCCAGGTTGCGTAAGTGAAAGACTACAAAACAAAAAAGCGAAATCAGGTACTCTTTCAGCGAAATCCAATAATCAAACTGTACCCAGAATGTTTCCGGATTGAGCTCCTTCGTTTGCCTCCACAGCACCCCAAGCCAGGGCAAAAAACAAAGCAGCCCGAGACCAGTTGTGAGAATCCAATTGAGCAGGGCGTTTTTTGGAAGACTTTTGCCCAGCTGTTCGAAACCAACGAGCAGAGCCATCCAAAAAAAGAAAACTATTCCCAATGAATGCGCATAAAGAGTTAAACAACAACCCAAAAAATAAATGACTCCGATAGGCAGGCTAGGTCTCTCGATGAACTTACGCCCAAACACTAATGAAACAGAGCAACCGAGAATAAACAATCCGTAGTACCTGGCCTCATTAGCAACATAAAAAATTGGCACTGAGCTAAAATATAGAAATGTGAATATGACTCTGATGACTTCTGGCTCGATAGCGTATCGCAGGACAAATCCAGCGAGAAAAATTGCCAGCATGGATGGTAGTCTCAGAGACCACTCAGACACCCCGAATGCCTTGGTCAGAAAATGGAGCACCAAAGGATGCAAAGGAGGGTTGTTTTCACCTGCCATTTTTTTAATGATCTCGCTCGGAGAATTCTGTATGAGCAGCGCCGTGAAAGCCTCGTCGCGCCAAAAAGAAGCAGACGCCCCCAAAAACAGTTCGTAGGCAAAATAAACAATTGAACCAAATGCCAAGAGGGACAACAATCGTAGATGGACAAGTTCGAGACAAACTGTATTGCGATCTCGATCAAGGGGTTTCATTGGGTGGCATCATTTAAAGTTGGAGTTATGACGGATGTTTAAAGGCAATCAATCCCTTATTGCAATTCTAATCTTGGATTCCTTGGCATACGGTTTTGGAATAATGATGCTCATCGGGGCCATCAAGGAGGATGGCAGTTGGTATTCCATGTCTGACCATTACCGGGCCCAGACTGAAGCCCTGCTTCGAGGCGAGCTGGCCCTTAGCAATTCTCCTTGGAATGTCGCTCACGATCTAACCTGGTCCAATAACGGAGTACACCAGGTTTGGGGCCTTGGAATTCCATTGTGGAGAGTCCCTTTCACATTTGTGGCTCAACTTTTTGGGTATTCAACGTTCCCCGAACACTTTGCTACCGCCATCGCACTCGCTCTGATGGGGCTGTTCACCCTGAAAACGTTCTTAGTGCCTGCGCTTAGGACAAAGGAAGAGAAAGGGAGCCTAAGTCCAGCTTTTGCCTCGTGCTTTGTGATTCTGGGATTTCCACCGTTTATTTCCCTGCTTCGTACCCGGTTTGATGTTTACGAAGAAGCGCTGGTTCACACCTACATTTTTGGAGTTGTCTTAGGGTGTTTGATCATTGAGTTTACCCGCCGCCCCGCCATGAAACGGTGGTATTTCTTGATGTTCTTTGCGGGTTTTGGCGCTCTCATTCGTCCTTCCTTGTTGTTTTATGCCCTGTGTGCTTTTGGGATCGCCTCTTTGGTCCTTTTCAGATGTGTCAAGGAAAAGGCTGTCAAAAATTTTCTATGGAAAGAATTTTTACCACATTGGATTGCCGGAGGCTTTGCATTCTCAATTGGAATTGTGGTGCTGATGGCGACGAATTTTCTCCGGTTCGGAGCTCCTCTCGAGTTTGGCCATAAGCTGAATCTTCAGAACCTATACGGCTCCATGTACGCCACCCGGTTTGACCACCCGTTCGAAACGGAACCTTTCCTGGTGGTTTTTAAGGAAATGGCAGGCGCTCTCTGTTTTCCGTTGAGGATGAGTGGAAATAGTTGGTATGAAACTGGATTATATGTCTGGCAGGCCAACGCTGTTCGCTGGCGCGAATTTTATTTCCCAACTTTTGATTGGAGTTATTTCTTCATCCTTGGAGTTGGAATTTCTTTTGCTCTCAGGCGAAGAAGAGGGTTGATCTGGCAGAGACGCTCTGTGCCTTTCCCTGAAGACCTCCCCAGGCATCTCGAAGCAGCCGAAGTGAATCGACTCTGCAAACCGCCTTGGAGAGTGGCCCAAGGTTCGTTGCGACGAAAGTTCATCGATTCAATGCGGGAATGTTTTCGGGCAACTCTCACCACAAATTGGGCGATTTTCCTCTGGGCGGCAGTCAGCTTCTGCATTCTATTTGTCTTTTATTTGCGAACCCCGCCCTTGAGTTCGAGATATTTAATGGATTTTGGCCCTGCACTCGCCTTTATGCTGTTGATCTCCATCCGAGCTTTTTTCACCATTCCGAATTTGGTCTTTCGGAGAGTGTTACTCTTTGCTCTGGCAGGCTGGCTGATTTTTCAGTATGCAATTTACCAATCCCCGTATTCTCCTGCTTCTGGAGACCTTTTGGAATGGGTGGAGAGAAAGAGAAATGTCAGAATACAGAAGGAACTTCTACCTTTTCCTAAGTTCGGAAAAGAAACATCATTTCCAGGCCGAACCAGATTGCCTTACGATGGTTCCGGAGACGATCCAGGTTGGTTTACAAATAAAGCCATTGCCCCTCATGTGATACTTTGGGTCGAAAACCCTGATTTCCTCGAACTTCATGTTCGAGTGAATACTAATTATGCAGGGAAACTCTTGCCGGCCAATCCAGAGTGGTTTCGAGCAAAAGTTGGCTTGGAACTACTTAAGCGCGAGACGGTTAAAACCAATAGGGACGGCTATGTGATTCGATTTCAAGGTCCTCACGATGGAAAATATAAGCAAGGTGTTAACAACGCCTACATTGTGAATGTTCCAAACTCTTACCTCGCAAAAACCAATACCCCCTGGCTGTTGGAAAAGGCGAAATGGCGAGAGTGATCTGAACCTATTCGAAATAGTTATACTTCAAGATACACTTCAAAGCGTTAAATCCGTCCCTCAACCGGATTTTCTTACCTTGAGCGCGAGTTCTTCCTTTATAACTGATTGGAACCTCGGTAATCCGAACGCCCATCTTGCCAATTTTAGCCGTCACTTCCGGGCAAAATCCAAATCCATCTTCCTTTAAGTCTATCCCTTTGAGGATCTCCGCTCTAAACATCTTATAACACGTCGCCTCATCGGTGAGCTTGAGTTTCGAGGCAAAATTCGAGAGCGTTGTAAGGCAGCGGTTCCCGATGGTATGCCATTTAGGATTGAAATTATTGGACTCTTTAGCGAAACGCGAACCATACACTACATCTGCTTCATTGTTTTGCAGAACTCGAAGCATTGATTGGAAGTCCATTGGATTGTATTCAAGATCTGCATCTTGGATTACAACATACTCCCCCTTCACAGAGGGAATGCCGGAACGTATCGCGGCCCCTTTTCCACGATTCCTGATATGCTCAACAACAATAAGCCGCGGATCATTTTGTGCATACTGTTTTAACAGCTCCCGGCTGCGGTCAGTCGAAAAATCGTCAATGGCAATAACTTCTTTTACTACCGATTGGCTGAAAACATGGCGCAAAATTTCACACAGAGTTCTTTCCTCGTTGAAAACCGGAACCAAAACCGACAGCACTGGAGCGGTGTCTCTTCCATTACACTCGTTGGTTTTTGCGACGTTGCTTTGATAAATATCGGAAGATCGGGTTCTGAGGAGGTTCTGTTCAATCTTTGTGCAAAAATACATAGGACTGTCGCAAATGTGATGAATTCAGAGAGAGTTGGTCAACGACAATTGTTTCTTTAAACTCGTCAAGTTTTAATTGTCGCTACGAAGCGAGGAGATTTTGTTATTTAGTTTGAACTGCACAACCCCAATTAAAGCGCAGATTGACAGTAAAATTCCACAAACTAACCAGAAAAATGGCAACACAATTGGTCAGATTGGTCAACGACAATTATTCCTTTACATCAGCGACTCAGCGACAATTAAAACTTTACAGTGGTTCCGGTAAATCTTTGATGCTGGTTGGTTCCCTTTTGGGGTTGTCCCCTTCGGTGGAACGGAGTCTTTGGAGCGTAGCGACAAAGACGTAGTGGAACCGAAGGGGACAACTGGCGCGTTATTTCTCCCTCTCCTTGTCCATGCCTTTCTGGGCCCGGATGCTTTCTCCGTTGAACTCCAGGATTGTCGAGTGATGTACCAGCCGGTCTATGGCTGCCATCGTCGTCATGGGATCTTTGAAAATCTGGTCCCATTTCGAGAAAACCAGGTTGCTGCTGATCATCACGCTTTGACGTTCGTATCGTTCCGCTAAAAAGGTGAACAACACTTCCATCTCCTCGCGGTCCTGCTGGACGTAGCCAATATCGTCCAGGACCACGACCGGATACCGGTCCAGCTGCTTGAGCAGACTTTCCAGTCGAAGCCCTTTCTTGGCCGCCAGAAGCTGTTGAACCAGTTTGAACGCGGGGATGTAGAGCAGCGGGTAACCGTGTCGCAATATCATCTCCCGGGCGACCGCCGCCAAAAAATGACTTTTCCCTCGACCCGGGAATCCAAACACCAGGACATTCTCCGCCCGCTCGACAAAACCTCCGTCCAGCAACCCCGGTGTAGCTTTCCAAATTAATTTGCGGGCGATTTTCCAAATTGTTCCGTGTTGGAAAGGGACATTTTTTCAGGACTGGGTGTGGGGTTATTTTCACTTTGAGTGCGTGGAGGAATGTGGAGTTCTTGTTTGAGTTTCTGAATGCAGTGGAGGGCTTTTTGGCGTCCGAGTTGTTGAACTGAGGGATCGATGGCGGAAGTGTGCACGGGTTGTTGCACGGTTGGTGAGGGAGGTTTATGCAAGCGGACTTTGCTGATGTTTAAGTCCTCCTCGAAGCGGTCAGGCTGGAGGAGGTTGGAAAGTTTCAAGGCACCGACATTTCTGCGCTGAGCTCTGATCTCGCGCTGAAGGTAGCTAATGACTTGTTGAAGTTGATCCGGGCCGTGGCCCAGGCGCAGGAGTTCAAACCAGAGGCGTTGTCGCTCAAAGCCCAGGGAGAGGTTCTGGCCGGTGAGCCGGCAATAGAGAGCGTGAACGTTGTGGATTTGCTCAAGTGTAATGGAGGAGTTCATGGGTTAAGACCTTTGGAGCCCCGGGGCATAGGGGACTTCTTCCAGGGCTTTTTGGACATGGGCGGCGGTGACGGATTGGAGTTGGAGGCTGGAGGCGTGGAGCCAGGAGGCCTGGGCCAGGAGAGCAAGGGTTCTGGGCAGGCCGGCGCTGGCGCAAGCCAGCAGTTCAATGGCGGCGGGTTCAAAAACCTGTCTTTCCAAGCCGACGGCGGCCAGGGCTTTTTCCAGGTAAAGGCTGACCTCGGCGGAAGTCCATGGGCTCAAAACATGGTGGCAGCTGATGCGGGAGAAGAGGGCGCGCTGATGGCGTAGTTTGAGAGCGTTGAGGAGGTAATCATCCCCGATGAGGATCAAGGCAAAGAGAGGACGCTCCACCAGATTGAGGCCCAGGAGCAGGCGGACTTCCTCCAGTGCGCCGGTGCCGTAGTTTTGGGCTTCATCCAGAACCAGGATCAAGGTCCGGCGTTCCAGTTCGGCCACCGCCTCTTCGATGAGCTGGAGATTTCGTTCCCGGCGGTTGCGGGCCGGTTTGCCAAGTTTGAGAGTGATG
>Ga0163152_10001621_pt1 | contig 35031 bp, 32 predicted proteins | sample OliLakLV19MP8IB2_FD_148635 | JGI IMG/M metagenome (GOLD analysis project Ga0163152, IMG submission 148635) | Freshwater microbial mat bacterial communities from Lake Vanda, McMurdo Dry Valleys, Antarctica - Oligotrophic Lake LV.19.MP8.IB-2 | ecosystem: Environmental > Aquatic > Freshwater >...
GACAACGACAACGACGGAAAGACAGACTTCCCCGCTGATCTTGGTTGCACCTCCCCGTTGGATACGGATGAGACGGACAACTCCTGCGCTGCGAACACAATGCAGAGCTCTATGTTCATCAACTGTGCAAAAAATGGACAGTTCTGGCCAGATATCTGCAATACGAAGCAGACGTTCTCCATGAATACGACAACGACAACTCCGCTGAATCTTCAATACACCGTTTCACCAGAACACTGTGCATCCATTCGCGTGCGTGCCATCGTCGATGGACAGGAGAGAGCCGTGTCCCCTTTCCTTGGCTTCCAGAAGAACTATACCAACCGCAGTGAGGCAAATCGCCCACAGACGACTTCGCTTGATCTTGGACTAGTCCAGCCAGGCAATCACGTTATCAGCCTTCAGGCTGAGCTTGATGGCAAGGATTGCGAAGGTGGATCAAAGGGACTGGAGAGCTGGGCAGGGACAGCAGTCGTTACTGCCGGTGTGAATCAGTGTGTGTCGAGCAGTTCATCCAGCTCTTCCGTTGGACCACAGTGTTCTGATGGTCGCGACAATGACTTCGATGGAAAGTTTGACGCTCAGGATCCAGGCTGCATCACCAACGGTGTCTACAATCCGAATGACAATGATGAGAGCAACATCGAGGTCTGCGCTAATGGTCAATCCAGCCGCGTCGTTACCGACCCGTTTGTGTTCACTTGCAACACGGCAAACGGTGGTCAGCTCTGCGAGCAGGATCATGTGAAGTCATTCACGCTTTCCTCTTCCGGACCGGTCTCTGCCAATTACAAAGTGCTTGAGCAATCCGATGGACTCTTCCTGGATGGCAAGGCAGCAGCGCACTGTTCTTCGGTTCGCGTGCACGTCTACGTCGACGGTCAGAAGGTTTCTGTGACTCCCTTCGTCGGCTGGGGTACGCCAATCACGACATCGCTCTTCAACAACTTGAACCTTGGAGCTGGTTCCCACACGATCCGCCTGAAGGCTGAAGGAACAACGGGTGGTTGCAACATTGGTAACCTCGTCAGCTGGGGCGGAATCGTCACGGTCGATGCAGCTTCCCAGTGCAACGCACAGTTTGCATGCTCCGATGGTCGCGACAATGACAATGACGGCAAGATCGATGCGCAGGATCCAGGCTGCATCACCAACGGTGTCTACAATCCGAATGACAATGATGAGAGCAACAGCACATCCCTCCTCGGATGTATTGATATCATTGAGGAAGCACTTGATCCTTGGAGCAATCCTCTCCCGATCACGCCACAGTTTGGCTTCACTCTCGACAGCCAGTGGACCGTGTATAACAACACCCTTGGTCGCGCACGCTTAAATAATGTCCCGTCCGGTCAGCACACGGTAACGCAGTTCGTTCCCGCCAACTGGACGCTTCTGGAGGTGACTCCATCCAATGGCAACATCTCTGTTCAAGGCGGATCCATCTGCTCGACTGTTCGCTTCCGCAGCAAGCAAGTCCTCCCTGGCTTTAACGTCGGAAACTCGTCCAGCTCGCAGCCTCAGTGCTCCGATGGTCGTGATAATGATGGAGACGGCAAAACAGACTATCCGAACGATCCAGGCTGCTCCAGCTCGTACGATAATGATGAATACAATGCAGGAAGCTCTAATACTTGGACATTCCAGTGGGTGAATCAGGGTTCGTCTTCCAGCAGCACTTCAACCGGCGGAACGTACTTCTATGACTTCTCGGCTCGCTAAAGAGGAAAGAGCCAGCATCACCGAAAGAAATGATCGAGAAAAAGTGGCTCCCTCTGGAGGGATAGCCACTTTTTCTTTTGTCTTCAGAAAGATGAAGTGCCTGTATCCGTCAAAGAGAACGTAAGGAGGCATTTTTTAATTCATTTCCCTTGATGAGTATGCGTTTCATGAAAAAAGTAGCATTGAGTGCGTCGGCACTTGTTTTAGCTATGTCAGCAGTACAAGCGACGATTCCTTTGTTTCCCGCTGCGACTGCCGATGACATTCTGCAATGTACTGCCCCCAAATACGAATACTCCATGACCACGAAGAGCACGTTCACCTATGACGCCGCAGGCAAGGCAACCAGCTCTCCCATCAGCTGCCAATCCAACCCTCCCGCAGGAGCAGGATGGACGCTTTCTGACACAGAATGTCTCGTCAGTAACGCCAGCTGCGTTGCAGAGACCTGTCTTTGGAAGAGACCTGCCTCCCAAAACTACGATTACATCCTCACGCACACAGGCGGTGACTTCCCTGATTCTCTCAGCTGTGCCACCGAGCCACAGAGCGGATACACGCTCAAAGCGCAAGGCTGTGTTGCAAAGAACGGTGTAGCTCCTCATTCCTGCTTCTCAGACGTCTGTCTTTGGGAAAAGGCCGGAGCAGGCACCGCAAAAGATCTGCAGCTGAGTCATGCAGGAGCAAACGCTCCTGACACGGTCAACTGTAGCGCACAAGCTGCCGTTGCAGACCATTCTCTAAAGTCGAAGATCTGTCTCCTCAGCACGACGGGAAACTGTTTCAGTGATCTCTGTTTGTGGGAGAAGACGAATACGGCACAGTGCTTTGCCAATAATAACCCGTCGCCTCCTATCTGCCCTCTCGGGCCAGCAGGATCGATCGGGCGTCTGGTGACCGATCCGTTCGCGCTCAATTGCGGTTCCTCGGGACAGTTCTGTAATCAGGAATATGTGAAACAATTCACTCTTTCTCAACAATCCACGTTATCTGCGAGTTTTAAGGTTGTAGAACCCGGCGATGGCATCTCTTTGAATGGTTCTCCTGCTGCCCATTGTTCTTCCGTGCGACTCCGCGTCAAGGTTGATGGTCAGGATGTCGGAGTCACACCTTTCCTTGGATGGAACGACAGAATCAGCTCCGATCCGCAGGGTCGCTCGCTCGTCGCGCACCTCTTTAACAGCCGCGTGCTCGCCGCAGGAACGCACACAGTCGCTCTGCAGGCAGAAGGTACGCCCGGAGGCTGCAACATCGGTAACCTTGTCAGTTGGGGTGGAACGATGGCTATTGATAGCGCCTTTTGTCCGGCGCAGGGGAGCAGTTCGTCCAGCCCTTCAGTGGGGGCACAATGCAATGATGGTTTGGACAACGACAACGACGGAAAGACAGACTTCCCCGCTGATCTTGGTTGCACCTCCCCGTTGGATACGGATGAGACGGACAACTCCTGCGCTGCGAACACAATGCAGAGCTCTATGTTCATCAACTGTGCAAAAAATGGACAGTTCTGGCCAGATATCTGCAATACGAAGCAGACGTTCTCCATGAATACGACAACGACAACTCCGCTGAATCTTCAATACACCGTTTCACCAGAACACTGTGCATCCATTCGCGTGCGTGCCATCGTCGATGGACAGGAGAGAGCCGTGTCCCCTTTCCTTGGCTTCCAGAAGAACTATACCAACCGCAGTGAGGCAAATCGCCCACAGACGACTTCGCTTGATCTTGGACTAGTCCAGCCAGGCAATCACGTTATCAGCCTTCAGGCTGAGCTTGATGGCAAGGATTGCGAAGGTGGATCAAAGGGACTGGAGAGCTGGGCAGGGACAGCAGTCGTTACTGCCGGTGTGAATCAGTGTGTGTCGAGCAGTTCATCCAGCTCTTCCGTTGGACCACAGTGTTCTGATGGTCGCGACAATGACTTCGATGGAAAAATCGATTTCAATGATCCGGGGTGTTACAACAATGGAATCTACAATCCAAATGATAACGACGAGACCGATCCTGCTTCGAGTAGCTCCTCCAGCTCCTCAGCTGGCCCGCAATGTTCGGACGGCCGTGATAACGACTTCGACGGAAAAATCGATTTCAATGATCCGGGTTGTTACACCAATGGCATCTACAATCCGAACGACAATGATGAAACAGATCCTGCATCATCTTCCAGCAGCTCGAGTTCATCAAGTTCTTCCGTTGGACCACAGTGTTCGGACGGCCGTGATAACGACTTCGACGGAAAAATCGATTTCAATGATCCGGGTTGTTACACCAATGGCATCTACAATCCGAACGACAATGACGAAACAGATCCTGCATCATCATCCAGCAGTTCAAGCTCTTCAAGCGGACCACAGTGCTCCGATGGCAGGGACAATGACTTTGATGGCAAGATCGATTTCAATGATCCGGGGTGCTATACAAATGGCGTTTACAATCCAAATGACAATGATGAAACCGATCCGATCATCAGCAGTTCTTCCAGCTCTTCCAGTTCCTCGGTTGGACCGCAATGTTCCGACGGCAGAGATAATGATGGAGATAACAAGATCGACTTCTTTGATCCGGGTTGTTACACCAATGGTATCTACAATCCGAACGACAATGACGAAGTGGATAGTGCTTCCTCTTCCAGCTCGAGTGTCTCTTCTACACAGCAGTTCGGTTGCATCGAGATTCTGAAAGAAGCATTCACGGCGAACAATCAACCGCTCACCACAGTTCCGTCCTTCACGTATCGCCTGAACGGTAATTTCCCTGTCCAGAATGATCAGGCAGGGCGCGCTCGTTTCTCCTTTGTTGCGCCGGGAACCTATACGGTAAGCGAAGATATGGTATCTGGCTGGAGCCAGATCGCGGTGACACCTGCGCAAGGCCAAGTGGTGGTAACCGCAGGAGAACAATGTGCGGGAATCATCTTTAAGAATAGACAGAACAACGTTTCTTCCAGCTCATCAAGTTCATCCATCTCCTCCAGTTCCAGCTCAAGCGTGTCATCGGCACCCCTTCTGGGTTGTATCGAAATTACAAAACAGGCTCTGAATCCGGCCGGACAATCGTTGTCGCCGGTTCCGCAGTTTACGTTTACGTTGAACGGAAACTTTCCGGTGCAGAACGACGCCTCGGGTCGCGCGAAATACACCAATGTTCCTGCTGGGACATACACTCTTGCGGAGAATGTGCCTTCTGGATGGCAGCTACAGCAAACTTCGCCGGTCGGTGGCATAGTCACCGTTACCGCAGGACAGACCTGCGCGAGCGCGACGTTTGTGAACAAGCAAGTTTTGCCGCCTGTTTCCAGCAGCTCCAGTGTTTCTTCCACGCCGAAACCTCATTGCTCCAATGGTATCGATAACGATGGTGATGGGAAAATCGACTTCTTCGATCCGGGTTGCTACACGAATGGTTTCTATAATCCGATCGATACGGATGAAACGAATATTCCAACTTCCTCGTCCAGCTCTCCGTTCATCTGGATTAACAATAACGCGCAGACGAATGTGAATTCGCAGATAAACGCAAATGCTCAAAATAACGTGAACGTTATCCAGACAGGTGGGGGAAATCAGAATGCTGTTGTGCAGCCTTCCGCAACGACCACGGTGAATTCTCAGATAAACGCAGGCAGTCAGAACACGACGAATGCTTTGCAAAATGGCTATACGCAGAATGCGGGCGTTCAAAACAATGCACAGACCAATGTGCAATCAACCATCAATGCAGCGGCAAGGAATAATGTACTGATCTTCCAAGACGGACAGATCCGTCCGCTCCAGAACGCTGTCGTACAACCTTCTGCGACGACGAACGTTCAATCGAAGATTACTGCGGGAAGTACGAATACGACCGGGGTGTACCAATTTGGGCAACAAGCTCCGGTACTGATTTTGCCGGTGAAACCCGCACCTACACCGCTTGAAAATTGGTGGCAGTCACTGTTCTTCATGAGATCGGGCGCATGAGGAAGAGTCTTTTGAAAGCTTTGATTCCAGCGCGTCCTTAGAATCATCGTCGAAAAAAAGAGAGGCTTCGGCCTCTCTTTTTCAGGCAGCCGATCCATCCAACACATAGGCTCGAATAGTCTCAGGCAGTGAATCGTAGGTCTTTTGGAGAACAGCGGCCTCTTCTGCCGTTGGAATGCTCAGCACCCAAGCAGCCAGATCTGCTCCTGCCGGTTTGGATCCCAGCCCGATGCGGATGCGTGCAAATCCTTCTCCGATCGTTTCCACGATGGATTTCAATCCATTGTGCGTTCCCGGTCCTCCTTTCTTCCGGAGCCGCGCATCACCCAAAGGGAGGTCAATATCGTCGCAAAGAATCAGTAACTGATTTGCGGCATTAAGTTTATAAAAATCGACCAGTTTCCGGATCGCTTCGCCGGAACGGTTCATATAGGTCTGCGGCTTCACCAGTAAAACCGGCACCGTGATAATCCTCGCCTCTTGTATATCCGAGAGAAATTTTTGCTTATCGCTCCACTCCCCTTCTCCAAAAGCGTCAGAAAGGACATCCATTGCTTGAAAACCTATATTATGCCTTGTTTTGTCATAACTCTTTCCGGGGTTTCCGAGACCGACAATAATGAGCGATGGCTTCATCGGATGGTGCGGGAAGCAAACCCTTTTTTCTTGGGCGCAGGTGGAGTCTCAGCGTTCGGTGTTTGTTTTTTTCCTCCCTGCAGACTTTGCAGTTGATATTGTTCTGCGATGACGGTTGCAAGAACTTCTTGTACATGCTTCGCATTCTTGAGATTTTTTTTCATCATATATTCTTCCATGGAGCGCAAGATGATCGTTTCCACCTGTCGGGGGTTTTGGACATGGGGTAAAGAGATGCCCGCTCCTGTCGAAATTTTTTCAACCGTCAGCGTGCCATAGCGAAAGAGTGTTCCTCCGATCCCATTCACTTCATTGCTGACACCCTGCATATCGCTATATAAGAGGCGGGCAGATTTACGGTGAAACAGTCCGAGCCATTCCAAATCAATAATCCCCTGATCCGTGACGATCCATGCATCCAAGAAATAATCAAAGAAGTTTCTGATCCACCAAAGCCCCGCTGCAAGACTGCCAAACAGAGCAAAGTAAAAAATCATTTGATGTGGCGCTTTATAAAATACGGCCCAGCAGCTGACATACGCCACAGTCGGCCAGAAAAGATACGTCACGCCCAGCAGCCAATGCCGATGAATAACCTGGACGACTTTCTCGTCTTTTTCCAGATGTTTCCGTAGGAGGATCCGATTCAACATGAGCGCAGTGTACAAGTGCAAAAAAAGAATGCCCAGGGGGCAATGCAGATACTAGCCTTCATCTCTGTACAAAAATATCTAAACAACGTAAAATTGGGACGATGATTCTCAAGAAGACTTCTAAAGAACACGGCCTGCTCTTTCACCTGCTCGATGTCGTTTTTAACGTGGTCGTTATTGTGTCGATCGTAGCGGGCATTCGCACCTTTATAGTTTCACCATTTCAGGTGGAAGGAGGTTCGATGACGGATACTCTTCAAGACAAGGAGTACATCATCATCAATAAGTTTGCATTTCTCGTAGGCCAACCTCAACGAGGCGATGTGGTCGTCTTTCGTCCGCCAAATGATAATGAAAAGTACTATGTAAAGAGAGTGATCGGTGAGCCTGGCGATGAAGTGATCTTGGAGGGCGGATTTGTGTATCTCAAACGAGCGAATGAAACCGTTCCGCGCAAACTCACGGAAACGTATCTGAATGACCGCAACAGCGGGAATACGTTTCGTCATCCGCCGAGCAGCGGAGATACGACAAAAGTTGTCTACAATGTCCCTCATGGCTATTACTTCGTCTTAGGTGATAACCGCCAAGGAAGCTTGGATTCGCGCAGTTTCAGCATGGATGGTTCGCATCCTGTGCCATTTGTGAAACAGGAGGAAATTAAGGGCCGCGTGTGGTTTATCGCCCTGCCGATCACGAAGATTCATGCTCTGGAATCCCCCGAATATGGGTTTTAGGGTTACTACACATCTTCTAAGTGGCCTTGCATTCAATCCTGGCCGGAGTACACTTGACGTGCTCCGACAGGGCTTTTTCGTTAAGATCATTCTATGACTTCTGTCCTCTCTTACTTCCGGGAATCAATCGAAGAGCTGAATCAAGTTCGTTGGCCCACGCGCCAGCAGGCTATTCGTCTCTCGATCATTGTTGTGTTATTTACCGTCGCAAACTCTATCGTATTCGGACTTTTGGATATCGGCATTGCCGAGCTGATCCGCCTTCTTCTTTCTACCGCCGCCTAAGTATGGCAAAGCAAGACCCCCGCGCTGGACGAAACTGGTATGTCCTTCATACCTATTCCGGTTACGAAGACAGCGTTAAACAAGCGCTGGGTCAACGCGTCGAATCTCTTGGGATGCAAGATTATATTTTCAGCGTGCAGGTGCCGAAGGAGAAGCAACTGGTCTTTAAAAAAGGGGAACCGGTGGAAGAGGAACGAAAACTTTTTCCGGGCTATGTGATTGTGGACATGATCGTGACGGATGACAGTTGGTACGTCGTGCGTAACACGCCGAACGTCACCGGTTTCGTCGGTTCCGGCAACATTCCGGTTCCGGTTACACCCGAAGAATACGGCGTTATTGAGCGCAGAGTCGGCGAATTGGAAGCGAAGTTCAAGAGCGACTTCCAGGTCGGCGACCTGGTTGTAATCATCGATGGTCCGTTCAAGAACTATGAAGGCAGCATTGAAAGCGTTGATGTGAATAAGGGCAAGCTCACCGTGCTTGTCTTGATCTTTGATCGTGAGACGCCAGTAGAGCTGGACTTTACGCAGGTAAAGAAGAAATAATAGATTTGCCTATGAACGAGTTTCATTCGGAAGATGGCAAAGAACATTTTTTGCCTTTAGGTGAATTGCTGGACTCCTTGCTGATACTGCTGTCATCGCATGGAGCCAATTCTTCGCGGGTGAAGAAATTTCTGCAAGACAATGAAGACAATGAAGTATTTCAAGAAGCTGCTGCTATTTACATTCGTCACACGAGCAAATTTACAACCTCAAAGAAATTGAATGGGAAGGAAAGAAAAGTTGCCAAAACAGTCATTGAATACGGAGTAGATGCTTGGGAGGTGCAACAGATTTTAGAGTGTTATGACTGCGATGCTTATTTAACGGATTACGCAAGGCTTGTACATTTGGTTATTCAGGAACTATTTCGTAAAAACTCCGATGAGGAAGGTACTCACGATCAAGATGACGAAGATGACGATAATTCGTATCAGTAGAAGAAAGCGTAATACGGCTCCATAATAAAAGATAACTTTACCACGGCGAAATCCTCGGAGTTCTTGAGGAAGGCTACGCCGCTACGGAATCTGTCAAACGACAATGATAGCGGCCCTCTTCAGCTCTCAGACATCATTAAGGCACTGGTCCTGTTTTAATTGCGAAGCTGTAAAGTTATGCCGCGACTTCTGCTGGCATATGCTTCGCGATTGTTCGTGGTAAGAGAATTGCGAGTCCTCCAGCCTGGATAATTTCCCCAAGCGTATAGCCGATTGCAATGCTATAGACGCCGAACTGTGGAGTCAGGAGAGCTGCGGCAATGATTGCGGCTGCTCCGCCTAAAACTCCCATTGTCGCAGGGAGCATTGTTTCTTTCATTGCATAGAAAGCCCGGTACTGCAGGTGCGTCATGCTTTCAAAAGGGATGCTGATGGCGTAGCAGATCATGAAGATAGTAAATGTCGGGAGATGATCCGAGAGATGGACAAGCGAAGCGGCCAACGGCGAGAGCATTCCAAGCACGATTGCTCCCGGAATGGTCAGCGCCAAGCACAACCACATGCCCGTACTGAAATATTTGGAAAATCGCTCGGGTTGTTTATTTGCTGCGGCCTGGCTGAGGATCGAATACACCGATTGAGCAATTGCGATGCCAACGACTCCGACCAACACTGATTGAAAATTTCGTGCGTTATTATTGATAGTGACCGCTCCCCTCGGAAATCCCGAAGCGATGCGATCTAAAAAAAGAAGCTGGAACTGAAATGCTCCGAAGGCGAACACACGCGGTAACATCAGCTTCACCATGGCGGGTACTTCTGGGTGCCACAGCGTGAACATCGGGCGGGCGCCTGAACGGAAAGCAGCAAGGAGACGGAAGAAAACGTACAGAAGAACGCCCAGGATCGTGCCGTACATCGGTCCGAATGTGCCGAACGTAGGAGTGAGAAATACGGCCCCAAAAATAGTGCCCAATGTGTAAATGATGGGCGTAATGCCATAGATCCAGTAGCGCTGAACCGTAATCAGATATTGTCCGAGCGCATTGCCAAAGACGAAGAAGAAGTTGACCAGTAAGGCAAGGCGTCCGAACGTGATATACAGGTCGAGGGTCTCTCCTTCAAATTGCACCAAGAACGGCGCGATCCATGGAAAGAAAATTGCGAGCAGTAAGGCAATAAACCCAAATACCACTGCGGCGATGCAGGTAGTGCCACTGAGGACCCGAGACATCTCGTTGGAATTTCCTTTGGCATAATGGGTTGCCAGAACGGGTACCAAAACGGTTCCCATCGCGGAAAGGATACAGGCCTGAAACATGAGGTCACTCGGCCGAAATGCGGCGAGATAGGCATCTACGACTGATAAATCATCGGCGAAGACGGTATTTAAAATCCGTTCGCGCAATAAACCTACGACGGATGCCCCCAGCTGCGTGAGGCCAAGGATCGCAACGCCACTGACAAGCGTATGCTCACGAAAATAAGAAAAGATGCGCACACAAAAAGAATAGCAGAAAAACCCGCGGAGAAGCTGCCGAAGACCGCTTGGAAACGCAGCACTCATCCGTATAATCCCCCTATGGATGCTCCCTCGACCGGTCATGCGGTCCTCACTCTCCCTTTCTCGAAACTGTCGGACAACGAAGTAAAGGAGCTGCTTTTGACGTATCGTATAGGTTTAACGGTAGAGGAAGCACGGAAGGTGGAGGAATTACTTGGACGCGCACCAACACTGACGGAGGCAGTCATTTGGGGAATCCAGGGAAGTGAACATTGCAGTTACAAATCCTCGCGGAGATTTTTAAAGGCATTCCCGACCTCGGGCCGCCATGTGATTTTGGGACCGAAGGAAGACAGCGGCATCGTGGCGATCACGGACGGGCCTCCCGGAAAGAGATGGGGCCTGGTGATCAGTCATGAATCGCACAATCACCCGTCGCAAATCGTGCCTTTCGAAGGAGCGGCAACCGGCGTGGGCGGAACGGTGCGTGATGTTGCCTGCATGGGCGCGCGCGTCATCGGGTGCATGGACATGCTGCGACTCGGAGATCTTCGTTCGCCTGAGACGCGAGAAATCGCCATGGAAGTCGCAAGAGGCATTGCGGGATATGGCAATCCTTTGGGGATTCCGAATCTTGGCGGTGACACGGTCTTTGATTCTTCTTTTAACAATAATTGTCTCGTCAACGCGATTGCGGTCGGGATCGTCCGCGAAGATGAAATTATTCACAGCTTTGTTCCGGACGATGCGGGATCGATCGGGTATGACATTATCCTCGTTGGCAAGCCGACGGATCGCAGTGGATTTGGAGGCGCGGCCTTTGCCAGTGTCTCGATGGAACAAGACAAGCGAGAGCAAAATGCAGGCGCCGTTCAAGAACCAAACCCTTTCTTGGAACGTCATTTATTGGCTTCCACCTACGCTCTCTTTGATTGGCTGGCCGCCGAGGGGCATCTGGATAAGATCAGTTTTAAAGATTTGGGCGCAGGCGGAGTTGTGTGCGCAAGCGTGGAACAAGTAGCTTCAAAGAAACTCGGCGCGATTGTGGATCTTGATAAGGTGCATGTCTCCGTCGCCGACCTTCCGCCGGAAGTTATCGCCTGCGCGGAAACACAGGAGAGGTTTTGCTGGATGTGCCATCCGTCGCTGACGACACACATTCTTCATCATTACAATGATCTTTGGGCTCTGCCTTCCGTGGCAGAACATGCAGGAGCTTCTGTGATCGGTAAAGTGACAGCCGATGATCGTTTCAAGTTGCTCTATCGCGGCGTTGTTGTTTGCGACGCTTCCTCCGAAGCAATTACTTCCGGTCTCCAGTATGTCCGTCCGACAAAGCGTGTGGAAATAATTCATCCGGAGCCCATGATTTCAATGGATCAAGAAAAAATTACCGTCACTGCTGATAATCGTGTTTTCCATACGTCGATCAAGGAAGTGATCGAAGCCATGCTGTCGCATCCGAATCACGCCAGTAAAGATCCATTTATTTTGCACTTTGATAAAACAGTGATCGGAAACGGGATTATTGAAGCGGGCGAAGCGGATGCCTCTGTCATAGCGCCGCTCCAGGATCTGAAAAGCTATGTGCAGGGTGGCACCCATCCCGGTTGGGAACTTTCTGTTGACGATCAAAAAACGGGCGTAGCGCTTGCCGCTGATGGAAACCCTCGATACGGCAGAATCTCAGCCTATTGGCAGGGGGCAAATGCCGCCATTGAATCCATGTATAACGTTGCTGCCTGCGGCGCAGAGCCGCGTGCTCTCACCGATTGTCTGAACTATGGCAATCCGGAAAAACCTGAGCACTTAGCAGAATTGGAAGATGGTGTGCAGGGAATTGCCGATGCGTGCAATGGCATACGAATCGCGAACGAGCCGGTTCCCGTGATCTCCGGCAATGTCAGTCTCTATAATAGTCTCCCCGAGGGAAGTGCCATTCCGCCGTCCGCAATTGTCTGCTGCATCGGGGTGCTCAAGGATGCGACGAAAGCTGTCTCGATGCAGCTCCAACAAACTGATTCGACTCTTTTCTTGCTGGGTGACATCAAAAATGAGTGTGGCGGCTCCGCTTACTATGAAATTTTGGAACAATTGATGCGGCTGCCGAAAGATGCCTTGCTCGGAAACGATCTTCCGAAGCCAGTTTTTTCATCCATTCTTGCTCACATCACGTTCTTGCAAGCCGCAGTTGATAAAGGATATCTCCTTTCCTCACATGATATCAGCGATGGCGGTCTACTTCTGGCGCTTCTTGAAATGACACTGCCGCAGAGAAAGCTGGGCGGAAACATAGGCATCCAGATCGATCTGCACGCATTGCAGTCTCCACTTCGTTGCGACACCCTGCTCTTCTCGCAGAGTCCGAATTGTATCCTGGAAGTTTCTCCGCAGAAGAAAGCAGAACTGATGGAGCTTGCGACGAAATGCAAAGTACCGCTCACAGCCATAGGTCAAACATCGTCTCAGTCGCAGGTAAATATTCTATGCGATACTCAAACTATATTGTCAACTTCTCTTACGGACATCCATTCACGCTGGAAAACAGGTCTTCAGGACGCATTGCTCCACAAAGCATAGCCTCACCAAGCATTTTGAAAGTTCAGCCATTGCACCCGGCAGGCACCTGCGCGAAACTGGCGCTATGCTTCAAAACTCCACCCTCGCGAGAAGAGCCACAGCTCTTCTCCTCAGTACGCAGATTGTTTGGACGGCTGCCCCAGCGATACAACTTTTTGCCGAAGAAACTCCGCAATCAACCGCATCCGTTACCATCACCCAAAAGAGTTCAACGGAGATACTTGGCACATGGACGCTTCTTGACCCCGTGCAGCAAGAAACAAAATTCAGTGATGCAACTCATACGCTGAGTGGTTTGCTTCCGGGGAAATACACCCTCTTTCTGAAGGCACCCGCTGGTACGGAAACAGCCGTTGTATTATCGGATGGGTCAACGGTACTTCAGACGAACAATCACCCGCAGATGTCTTTTGATATGGCTTCTGGCATTCCGTATACCATTAGCATCACCTACAACCTCGTCTATTTCGGCATTGTTGGTGCATCCACTGTCCCGGGCGGCATGCCTTTTGAAATCAAAGGACCCGATGGACTGGTGAGAACTGGCGTAGCGCCAATCAGTTATGAAAAGATGCCGATCGGAGATTACAACATTCGCTTCAAGCCTGACGGTTGCCCGGAGCCTCCTATGAAATCAGGGAAGCTTGAAAAAAATAAGCGCCTTTATTTTACCATTGAACTGCAGTGTGAGAACTATAAGCCAAGCACAGGCTCTTCTTCGTCCAGCTCTTCCTCCAGTTCTGTTTCATCCTCGTCTTCATCTTCATCCATTGCTTCGATTTCCAGTTCATCAAGCTCTCAGAGTTCATCTTCATCGGTGAAGCCTGCTCCTTTGAGTGCGGATCTTCTTGGCAATACTTTCTCAAGCAGTGCGGCACCCATTATCGCTGTTTCCGCGTCTGCAACTTTTTCCGCCGAGTTTCGTGATGTCGTGATAGATGCTTGGTACACGACTGCGGTAACCACTGTTACGCGTAGTGGCATTTTTGAAGGATACAAAGATCCTTACGGCAAACTTACTGGTAAATTTGGACCTGCAGATCCGGTTCGCATCTCAGAAATCGCAAAGATCATGCAGAAGCTTGGCAATATTAAAACAGACTTCAATGCGATGCCGGAAAATCTCCGTGCGCGCAATGCATGGTTCAGCGGATACATCGCCATGGCTGAAACGCTCAAGTGGCCTGTCTTCGATGACCGTCATATTGATCCCATGCGTCCCGCTACGCGCGCCGAAGTGATTGCTACGTTGCTCCCTGCTCTGGCGATTCACGCTGATGAAGTCAGCGGCACGGTATTTGAAGATGTTGGCATCAAGACGCCGTATGGGGGTTATATCGAAGCAGCTGCAAAACTGGGTTTCGTGACCGGCAAAAAAGGCCCGGACGGTTCGGTGATCGGTTTTGACCCCAACGCCTCCGTTACGCGTGCGGAAGTCGCCATGATTGTCGCTCGTATCCTGGACCAGCGCGGCGTCACGAAATAAGGCGCTACTTCTTTGTCGCAATCGTCATCTTCTCCGCGAGAGAAGTAATATCGCCTGCCCCCATGCAGACCAAGATATCTCCGTGTTTCAAGATTGTCGGGAGCAGTTGTTCTGTCTCCGACAAAGAATGCCCATCCATAGCTTCAACCCCGCTCTTGCGTGTAATCTCGCTTACCAATTTTGCAACGTCGACCGTTACAAAATCTACTTCTTTGCGAGCGTCATAAATGTTGGGAACAATAACGAGATTGGCGTTCTTAAACGAAACGACAAAATCTTTCTGTAATTTCTTTGTGCGATCATGGGTATGAGGCTGAAAAACACAAACAATGCGCCCCTTGGGATACTGTTCACGGATGGCAGCGAGTGTGGCACGGATTTCGATGGGATGGTGCGCATAATCATCGATGACGGGAATGCCATCTCCATAGATGCCCTTTTGCTCCATGCGTCGCCAAGAACCGCTAAAGCCGGCAAGCGTTTCCACCGAAAATTTGCGATCGATGCCCAGTACATCGCCGAGTGCCAAGACCAATTGCGCGTTTTGGCGCATGTGTAGGCCGGGGGTGTTGAGGGCGATGAGCGGAAAAGAATCTGCATCCATACTCTGAGCCCCGCTTGCCTTCACAATCTTTGCGCAGTCCGGGTCTTTTTCATGCGTAATCAGCGTTCCATCTGCCGGCAAAAACTTCGCAAACTCAATAAAGGCATTTTGATACTCTTCTTTGTCCTTGTAAAAATCAAAATGATCGCCATCCGCATTTGTTAATAAGATTTCCTGCGGCCGATAGTGATGAAACGATTTTCGATACTCGCATGCTTCCAACAGAAAAATATCACTGCCTCCCTTTCGCCAATTCCGTCCGTCCAACTCAGGCACCTTCGTTCCAACGACGATGGTCGGATCCAATTCCGCGGCGAGCAGCAATCGAGCCGCCATTGCCGTTGTGGAAGATTTACCGTGTGTTCCTGCAACTGCAATGACACGATATCCACTCGAAAATTCTCCCAGTGCCGCGGGGTAGGACAGTTGTCGAATATCCAGTTCTGCCGCTCGCACTCGTTCGGGTGCCGTTGGTGGAATTGCCTCGGAATAGACAAAGAGATCTGTGTCAGCGGGTACATGAGAGCCATTTTGATCCAGGGCAATGCCGATGCCCTGTGAAGCAAGATCATCGAGCAGCGCACTGGGCGATCTGTCGCTGCCAAGGACTTCATTGCCTTCGAGCCGGCGAAGCGCTGCATACGCACTCAGCCCGATACCGCCGATGCCGGAGCAATAGATTTTCACGAGACAGTAGAATAATCGATTTATCGGAGATTAGGAATGGGGTGCCAGTGAATCTTTCAAGGAAACCCCTGTCTTCCGGCATATCACTCCACTAGAATTTCACCATGTTTTATCAGGACCTGGAGCCAGTCTCAAAACAGCTGACGATTGTCATCGGTCTGACCGTTGTTGGTTTCATGGCATTTGGACTGGCGCTTTCTTTTTACAAAAACGTTCTCTTCGAGAAAACACTCGAAGATATCGGACTGCAAAACGGGCGTCTGCAAGCAGAGATTAATCAGAGTCAGAGCAATTTGGAGTACTACCGTTCTGTGCAATATAAAGATAAGTATGCGAAAGAGAACCTGGGCAAACTCAATCCAGGCGAGAAACTCTTGATCATCGCGGAAATTCCTCGCTCAGCTTTGCCAACTCCCGAAGAAGCCGCTGTGCTCGCACAGCGCAAACAAGATGAGTTTGAAGATATCCTCAGACAAATGCCTGTCCTCGAACATTGGAATTTGTATCTGTTTGGGAAGGATCGTTTGGAGAAACTGCGAAGTGGGCTACAGGGGCGCTGAAGGCATTGTTTTCTATTGTTTGGGCCCTTCGATTTCCTCAATGAAATGGTCGCAGATATGAGCAATCTTTTGAGTAGCGAAAAGCAAAGTTCAGTCATTGAAACCTGGCTTCGTTTGTGGCGTTCTGGTGAGGGGGATGCAATAGCCCCGAAGTAGATGCTTTCTCGGAGTAAGTAATGCAAGTACAACGCATCACTTCAGGACATGTCCCAGAACGTCCTCGGCTCTGTGGGCTGCGCCATGTACCGAACGCCGCCTACGAAAAAGATGCACCAGGCTGCCTGCGGCGTTCTAACGAGGGGGATGCAATAGCCCCGAAGTAGATGCTTTCTCGGAGTAAGTACTACAAGTACAACGCATCACTTCAGGGCATGTCCCAAAACGTCCTCGGCTTTATGGCTCGCCATGTACCGAACGCCGCCTACGAAAAAGATGCACCAGGCTGCCTGCAAGCATTGGTGGGTGTACATGTAGTAGCCCCGAAGTAGATGCTTCCTTTTTGGAAGTATTTCAAATCCAACGCATCACTTCAGGACATGTACCAAAACGTCCTCGGCTCTGTGGGCTGCGCCATGTACCGAACGCCGCCTACGAAAAAGATGCACCAGGCTGCCTGCGGCGTTCTGGCGAGGGGGATGCAATTGCCCCGAAGTAGATGCTTTCTCGGAGTAAGTAATGCAAGTACAACGCATCACTTCAGGACATGTCCCAGAACGTCCTCGGCTCTGTGGGCTGCGCCATGTACCGAACGCCGCCTACGAAAAAGATGCACCAGGCTGCCTGCGGCGTTCTGGTACATGGTTGCGGGGGGAGGATTTGAACCTCCGACCTCGAGGTTATGAGCCTCGCGAGCTACCGGGCTGCTCCACCCCGCGTCGAGGAGCCTATTGTGAAGGAGAACTTTTCTGCTTGCAAGAAGGAAAAACCTGTCTAAAATGCTTCCACTATGGCGCATAAAAAGGCAGGAGGATCTACCAGCAACGGCCGAGACCCAGTAGCGAAACGCCGCGGCGTAAAGCGCTTTGGAGGCCAGAAAGTGAATTCCGGCGAAGTTCTTATCCGCCAGAAGGGTTATTGGTATCGCCCGGGCCGCAATACGCATGTGGGGAAGGATTGGACGATTCATGCGTCCATTGAAGGGGTTGTCTCCTTTTCAGAAAAACGCGTGGTCAAGTTCAGCGGCGCAAAAGATCGTTGCACCTTTGTGCACGTCGAGCCGAAGGCCTAAAACATTTCTTGAAGTGATCGCCGTTCGTCATTTCGATCTGGTGTGTAGAGCATTCTTTTCTGTACCATAGCAACATGTCTGAAACAGGCGGCGAGTCCTACACCCCCGGCGAAGGAGCGAGTGGAGCGCCCGAGCAATTGAGTGAGGAGGCAAGACAACGCTTTGCCGCAGCGGCTGCGGCAATGCAGGCTATTCAACGCGAGGAAAAGAAAAGTAAAAAACGTGATGGGCGCGTGGCTCGGACTATTTTGCAGTTTCTTCAAGATGAGCGTTACACGCATCTCTTTGTACTTATATCGAGGCTTGTAGCAAGAGACTGTCCGTCGATATTCATTCTCGCCATACTTTCTCTTATCAATGATGAGTGTCTCGCGGTGACCCAGGAATATTTGAATGAAACGGGGAGTGCAAATGCGAGAGAGACATCAGAAGCCGGCTTGCAGCTCTTGCAGGGTGGCGAGCTGAACGCACTCGCCAATCAGACATTAGTCGAATGGATCACTCGTTTGCAATTGGTACTTTCCACCGAAGCTAAACCTATTTTGGATAAACTGATGATCGATGATCGAAATATTGATGGAACTGTTCTGCAGCTTTCGACGTTTGTTCTTCAAGAATTCTTTCGCTCTGAAGTGGGAGGAAAACGAAATATTTCATTTGAGAATCTGCACGCACTGACGTCGAATATTTTACAAACGGTCTTTGAGCCATTCATGCAAATGTTTGAGCGGAAGAATTTGCCTAAAACTCAAGTGGATGATGATTGATAGAATCGTCTGAATCAAATTTCTTTTTCTTGATTAACGCTTTAAGACTGAAAGAAACGCCTCCTGACTCAGCGTCACCCTGCCCATCTGCTTCATGCGTTTTTTTCCTTTCTTCTGCTTTTCGAGCAACTTCTTTTTTCGAGAAACGTCTCCGCCGTACAGATAGCCCGTCACATCTTTACGCATGGCAGACAGAGTTTCACGCGCGACGATCTTTGCGCCGATGGCAGCTTGGATCGGAATGGTGAACATAGCTTTGGGGATAACTTCCTTGAGCTGTTTGCAAATGACACCGCCGACGTGCTGCGCTTCGCTGCGGTGAACGATGGTGCTGAGTGCGTCTGCCGGATCTCCGAGCAACAAAATATTGAGCTTCACCAAATCTCCGCTGCGATAGCCGATGTGTTCGTAGCTCATCGATGCATAGCCGGAAGTTGCTGATTTAAGATTATCAAAGAAATCCAGCACGATTGCCTGTAGAGGGACTTCAAAACCAAGGAGAGCCAAATCCGCATCGAGATACTGTAAGGACAGATAGATGCCGCGGCGTTCTTGCACCAGCGTCATGCAAGCTCCGACGTCTTGCTTACGCGCAACAATTTCTAGTTTTACCCAAGGCTCGCGAATTTCTTCGATATAGGCGGCATCCGGAATATCCGACGGATTGCTGATGCGCGCCACGCCCGGCTCTTCCAATTTGAGCAGACTCGAGCGAACGATTTCTCCGGCATTCCGCACGTTGAGTTTTACTTCATAGAGCACGCTGGGAGCCGTGATCACCAAATCACAATTATATTCACGCTCCAGACGTTCTTGAATGATGTCTAAGTGCAACAAGCCGAGGAATCCGCAGCGAAAACCGTTTCCGAGTGCGGAATTATGCTCCGGTTCAATTTGAAGCGCCGCATCATTAAGCGACAGTTTTTCCAGTGCATCGCGCAAAGTCGCATGATCGTCAGCTTCGCTCGGGTACAGACCGGCAAAAACCATGGGCTGCACTTGCGCATAGCCGGGCAATTGCTCGGCTTCGGGTTTGGACGCGATGGTGTCTCCCACTCGTACTTCTCGGACGTCTTTCAATCCCGTCACGACGTAGCCGATTTCGCCGGCATGTAACTCTTTGTCCGACACATAGCGCGGGGCAAAATGACCGATATCCAGCACTTCAAACTCCGTTTTTGTACCAAGTAAGTGCATCTTCATGCCTTTGCGAAAAGTTCCGTCGATTACGCGGACATACGCGACGCCGCCACGATAGGTATCCATCAACGCATCAAAGATTAACGCGCGAACCGGACCATCGGTAGTTTTTGGAAGTATCGGCGGAGGAAGACGCTTGATGACGGCATCCAGCACATCGGTCACTCCCCTCCCCTCTTTTGCGGAAATCAGAAGAATTTCTTCTTTTTCGCAACCAAGCAATTTGATCACTTCTTCACTGACGCGCTCTGGATCGGCAGCGGGAAGATCGATTTTATTCAAGACCGGAATTATTTTTAGATTATGCTCCAAGGCCATATACAAGACCGCGAGTGTTTGCGCTTGAATCCCCTGTGAAGAATCGACGAGGAGAATTGCGCCTTCGCATGCAGCGAGAGAACGGCTGACTTCGTAGCGAAAATCCGTGTGCCCGGGCGTATCAATCAAATTAAGCTGCATTCCTTTGTACAGCATACGGACCGGCTGCAGTTTGATAGTGATGCCTCGCTCGCGCTCCAGATCCATCATGTCGAGCGTCTGCTCTTTCATCTCGCGTTTTTGCAAAGTACCGGTCATTTCGATCATGCGGTCCGCCAAGGTCGACTTGCCGTGATCAATATGCGCGATGATGCAGAAATTGCGGATCTCCATGGGCGGAAAGGATAGCGGAGAATGGGTCCGGAGAGAATGAGCAAGAACAGGCTTTTCCGTCGTTTCCAGAGAATGAGGATTTATGAGAGAAAGGGTTGGCACTTCTTTGGGGCGCCAGCCTACGCTCGCGATGGGCGAGCTTCGGGCGGGAACCCAAAGAAGTGCCCAAGAAAACTAGGCGCGCGTGAACTCGCGCGGTTTTCGAACCGCGCTCAAACAGCACGCGCGATCTTCGTGGAGGAGCTGATGTGATCTTGTGGGATGTTAGATGTTTGCTGTGTGTGTTGTGAATGGGGGGGGTGTGGGGGTTAGATCTGCAGAAACAATTGATGGATTGTTGTGTTTCCGCGGACTTCTGGATGGAAGGTGCTGGCGAGGACGCGGCCTTCGCGGACGAGGACGGGGTGGTTGGCATGATGAGCCAGAATCTGTACTTCTGGACCTGTTTTTAGGATGCGAGGAGCACGGATGAAGGACGCCGTTACAGGTGTTTTCACACCCTCGATGGTCAGGGTACTTTCAAAACTTTGTGCTTGTGAACCATAGGCGTTGCGCTCGATGGTCATGTCGATGAGTGCGAGAGATGTAGGTGCATGTTTTCCTGTCACCTCACTTGCCAAAAGAATTGCCCCTGCACAGGTGCCGTACACGGCGAGGTCTCCCGTGTGCACCCGCTCGCGGATCTGATCGTGCAACGCCATCTTTTGAAGCAGCAAGCTCATGGTCGTGCTCTCTCCGCCGGGAATGATCAAATGAGAGACGGAACGAAGATCCGAGAGGGTACGGATTTCATGCGCATCGACTTTTATAGCACGCAGAACCGCTATGTGTTCTGCGAAATCCCCCTGTAACGCCAAGACGCCGACAATCATAGTTCTATCTTACCATCCCCCGTTCCTGCATGCGCGTCTCTAATCCTCCAATCTCCAATCCGGGCATCGGTTCGCCCACATTCCGGGAAATCTCCGCGAGGAGCGCACTATTCTTAAAGTGCACCGTTGCCTGGACGATGGCGGATGCCATCTTGCGAGGATCTTCCGAACGGAAGATGCCTGAGCCAACGAATACGCCTTCTGCCCCAAGATCCATCAAGAGAGCAGCATCGGCTGGCGTTGCGATGCCTCCCGCGACGAATGTCACAACGGGAAGCCGTCCGGCTTCCTCGACTTCTTGAAGTAATGGTAAAGGAATACGCTCCGCTTCCGCAAAAGCCTTCAGGGCATCCGAACTCATGGATTTGAGCGATGCAATCTCGCGGCGGATCAATTTCAAATGGCGCACGGCTTCCACCACATTGCCGGTTCCCGCCTCGCCTTTGGTGCGGATCATGGAGGCACCTTCTTTGATACGACGAAGCGCCTCGCCCAGGTTCGTCGCACCGCAGACGAAGGGAGTTTTAAACTTCAGTTTATCAATATGATCAAAAGGATCGGCGGGCGTCAAAACTTCTGATTCATCGATAAAGTCGATTTCAAGCGCTTCTAAAATCCGCGCCTCCGCACTGTGGCCAATGCGAACTTTTGCCATCACGGGAATACTCACCGCCTTTTGAATTTTTTCAATGAGCGCAGGATCACTCATGCGCGCCACGCCTCCGTCGCGGCGGATATCAGATGGAATGCGTTCCAAGGCCATAACGGCGCACGCACCCGCTTCCTCCGCAATCATCGCCTCTTCGAGCGAGACAACATCCATGATCACTCCGCCCTTGAGCATGCGGGCCAGATCTTCGCCGAGCGTGTTCCGGGCAGATGGCATGGGGTGTTATTCTAGCGCAATTGACCCGCAAGAAAAGGGAACCGCCACGCCGACAAGCGATCCTTGCGCAGCCATGCATCATGTATTCCCTCACCCGGATAATGCGTCTATTCTACAGACCCATGCCCTCGACCCGAGATTCCTTCAAGTCGGCTGTTTGTATCTGCGTGTTTATCGTGGGCATCGTCTCCTGGATCGGGGCCGCGGCCTATGGATTATCTTCTCTGCAATGGGTGAGAACGTACGCGAGACAAACTGATTCAGGATCCCCCATCGTCACCGTGAAGGGCATTTATCGTTGTTGGCAGAGCAATCGCGGGGCGCGCGGACAGAATTGCGGCACCGCGGCACTCGTGTTTGCAAAAGGCAATAGATATGAAATGGGTGAAGAGAAAGGTATTTATATTGTCAAAGGCAGCCGGTTTACCCTCTCTGAGTCTAAGCGCAAAGGCATTATTCTGGATGGCGGCGATGCCGTCTCTTTAGAAGGCACAGCGCCAGGGGAAGTGCCAACCACCTATCTTCGGCAACTCTGGGAATCCGTGAACGGGAAATAGGTACGTTTATCGGCTGTTTCGAATACAGCCCTGCCGTGCTACCGTCATTGCATGAAATCTCTTCGTGCCGCAGCGATCTGTGTGATTGTATGTGTCGGAATTATTACGATCTATGTGTGGAACAAATCCACCATTTCCCTGATTAATGATCTACGACTCTATCAAGCGAGTGCGGTGCAAATCATCAATGGAATAGCACCTGCATCACTGAAAGCTGAATATCCGCCGCTCGCAACCGCCATCTTTGTCGCCATCGAACGATGGCGAGGGATATTTTCCTTCGCCACCATCTGGTCGATGGGGATTCTGCTGGCCATTGCAGCCGCCACGGTTTATATCGCGATTCAAAAGAATCTCACAGTTGCCGCCGTATGTCTGGCATCGATATTTTGTGCGTTGCTCCTTTTGCATTTTGAATTATTTTTCGGCCGCTTCGATATCTATGTCGGCATGCTTCTTCTGCTTTCGTGGTTCTCTTGGTCCGAAAAACGATTCACTGCAAGCGCAGTATTTCTCATTCTGGCAGGGTTTTTGAAAATCGTCCCATTCGCAGCCATTCCTCTTCTTATCCTGGCGACCCCCGTCGCATCCAGACGCGAAATCTGGAAAGGTTTCGCGATCGGAGCAGCCATTGCCTGCGTTCTTCCGTTGCTGTTAATGGGATTTGCAAATACATTCGCGAACATTCAATTTGTCTGGATGTACCACACGCATCGTGGGATCCAAGTGGAAAGCACCTGGTCTGGGATAAATTTGCTGATTCGTTACTTCGGTGACAACGATCCGCTGATCTCCTATTTATACGGATCACTGGAGAATGTAGAAATCGGCCGGTTTATGAAACCGCTCGCACTTGCAACCCTTCTTATCGGAACAACCGCGTTCTACGTCTTCGCATTTTTCAAAAGCAAAAAACTGCCGCTCGATTATGCAAGGTATCTTTTGATACTGATGCTCTGGCTACTAGCGACATCGACCGTTCTTTCTCCCCAATATTTCCTGTGGATTGCCCCGCTTGCCGTTCTGTTTTGCATCCAAGCATTCCAGAGAATATCGATAGTTAGATTTCTCCCCGCAGCAGTGGTGTTTGTTGCACTCTGCTTATTAACACAATGGATCTATCCTTTTCATTACGATGAGTTGATTAAAGAACATACGCTTACAGCGTTTTTGATTCTCAATGCGAGGAATGTGTTGGTTGTATTGATGATTCCGTTGGTTTTCTTTTCTGGGAAGAAGATTGAAGCATTTGAGTAAAGGGCTGTAGCTACAAGGATGGCTATTATATTGAGGGAGTCAGCCGGCAACCATGTGAGCAGTAGTTAGTACGGAAGCTGTTCCGAAGAGTACATGGTTAAGCACTGAAGTTTCATGATTGGAGCAGTTCTAGGGGTTGCGAGTTGACAGAGTTAACTAAGTCTGTATTAATATAAATACAATGACTGAATCTGAAATTGCACCTGCCGAGCAAGTTATTGAGAAGGAGCAGCCCCAACGTGACCTGTCGGGTGAATTTGTTCGAACTCTCGATGAAATCCTGATGCCCAAAGAAGGGGAGCAGGTTAAGTTTGGAGCGAAAGATGAAACACTGCGGCTTTCCCAAGTTGAAGCCCTGACCGCCATACGAAATTGCGTCGCTGAAGGCGCAAAAATCGGTCACGTCGTCCAACCTGGAGGAACTGGTAAAACACGAGAGGGTATCGTTGCCGCTCATGCCATGCACCGAAATGGAAGGAGCACACTCTACGTTGTGCCCTCCCAGCAAGCCGTGCAAGATTTCGCACAAAAAGCGCGTGACCTGTGCCCCGATTTGGATGTCGGCACTGTCTATCAAATAGAGAAGCGCATCGGAAGACTGACATTCATAACGTATGCTTCTCTCCTGCGCTGCATTCTCGGCGAGATCGTCGAGGCTGAGGCACATGAATTTGAGGAACACGAGTCAGAAGTTACGCTCACTGCGCGCAACGAACACAGAATCACCATTGACCCTGCCGACTATGATCTGGTCATTTGGGATGAGGCTCATAAGTATTTGACAGCTCATGCTCAGCAGTTGGTGCGTCGATTCGCCAATGCAATCGGAATTGCGCTTACGGCGACCCCGCGTTACTACGAAGGGAAAGAAGTTGCCCACGTCTTCGGCAATAAGCTACATGAACTTGATCTGGCAACTGCAGTGGAACGCAAAGAAATCAGTGATTTCAGAAATCTGCTGATTACAACTGACGTGACGACGGGCTTGGAACTTTCCTCCCCTGATCAAGAGGAGAGTGCCGAGGTCGCACGAGCGATAGACATACCAAATCGGAACCGGATTTTCCCCGACATGTATCACAAGGCCAAAATTAAAGTTGGAGAGAAAGATTTCACGCTCACAGGTGAACCGACAATTGTTTTCGGTGCGAGTATTAACCATGTCCACGATCTTGCTCAGATGTTTAACGACGTACTAACGCCGGCACTCGAACATGATCAGGAATTTCGTGCCGCGCTCCGAGCAAAAGGAATTGACCCGGATGATGTTGAGCAAATCGCTGCACCCATTCACAGTGATCGCACGGAAAGTCATGCGCCGATGTCGCTCGATGCGAGAAACAGATTGGTTGAACGCTACCACCAAAGGAAAGTCTTGGTGCTCGTTGCAACGTCTGTTTTGTAACAGTCATTCGATAGTCCGATGACTTCCGTCGTAATCGACAGCGTACCGCGGCAAACGTTTGTCGGTGTAGGCCAAGGTGGAATGCGGGCACTGCGATATCTTGGAAAGAAGGAAATGGCCTTCATTATCAACACGCAGGATGCCGACCACCCGTCGCTCACATTCCTTGATTTTCAGGCCGCACGCGGCAGGGAAGAAGGTGTGTCTATGGAGATAGGACATGTAAAGGGCGCTCGCGTTCAACGGCATACGTCGGCGAAAGGTGGAGGAGGAGCCACCGCAAATTATAATGTAACCTACGGTGCATCACTGATTAATCTTGCGGAGCGTCGCATAGCCCTTACAGACCAATTGCAGAACGATAAATCTGAAACAATATTGGGGAATTTTACTCCGCTTGGATTACAAACAGTGAAAGAGCTCATCGTGAAGATGGCCAGTGGAAATGAAGATGCTGTTGGCAGGTTTACTGAAATCATTCAACCTTGGATTGCACGAGTGAGACAGAAAATTGAAATGGGGATGTTTGGCAGCACGACAATTGAGGAACAAATTTTGCAAGATGCCGTGACCGATATAATAATGAAATTGCTTACTGTCACACGAGCGGGAGGTATTCAGGGGTGGGGCAGATTCTCCGCACGTTTTAAAGAAGATTTACGGAGCCGATACAGGACAATACTCCGCAGTGCGAAAGTGGAATCAAGAGAAGAATTAATGCCAATAGAACAGCTTGATAGAATTGCGACCCATGACAAAGATGAGCTAAGCCAGTCCGAACTCCGAGATGGCATTGATCAAGCCCTTAAAATACTAAGCCTCCGTGAGAATGATGTTTTGCGGAGACGAATGAATGGTGAAACTTTAAAAAATATTGGAATTAGTTACGCGATTTCGGAGGAGCGTATCAATCAGATATTTTACACAGCCAAAAGAAAGATCGCATATGCTCATCTATTGCCGACAGCTGTACGAGATTGGGTAGAGGAAAATGGTAATAATTTTTACTAATAATTGACAAAATTAACAAATGATATACTATCATATACGTCCTCTCATGCTCGCATGTAGAGGTTTCTGCTCCATTACATCAAAGTCGAGGTAAAACTCATGAGCCAACTATTGGAAGCCCACAAAGAACAGTTTCTGAAAGCCAAGGTCAATCTGCTGAAGATGATCGGCAACGACTCGCGGTCGTTGCTCGAGGCCACAATTGCAGCGCAGATGACCAGCATCATTCAGCAGCGGCTGCACAGGCTGGATGACGACGATAGGGAGCAGTTCTGCAAAACCCTCATCGTCACGGGTGCGGCAGCAGCGCAATTCGGCGCGGAAACGACATTGGAAGAACTCTCACAGTGGCTGAAAAGCCTCACCGTGAAGTTTCCCGCCTTCAGCCAATCTGCAAGTATTGTTCACGGTACTGCAAACGCCCAAGTCGCGTACGCAACGAACTGGTCTGCTGACGAAATCGCAGTCCTCACCGAAGAGGTGAGGGGCCAAGTCCAGTACAAAGGCGACGAGGGTAAGGACCCGATTCGCGAACGCATCGACGAGCATGTGTCGGACTGGCTGGATAAACTGTTTCGGATCTATGAGTGAGCCTTGGATGAAAAGGAGCAGAAGGGTGGTAGCTATGCGCTGCCGCCCTTTTGAATGTGCATACTAAAAATAAGTATTTATTTAGTACAAAGACTTCCTGTACTAACAAATAAAGGGAGGGGTTGGGAGGTCCTCCTCCCAATTAAAAAACTGCGACCAGTTGGCTCAATCGGACATGTGGAAAAGAAACCTGGATTTGAGCATAGGTTACTTCCACTAAGCCAACTGGTCGGGGCGGCGGGACTCGAACTCGCGGCCTCCTGGTCCCAAACCAGGCGCTCTAGCCAACTGAGCTACGCCCCGATGTTTTACAACAGCTGAATTTCACTTCGAGCGATCCCGAAGCCGAGGGAGTATAGCAATAATATTCGTAAAATATAGCTCTGAGACTCAAACTTGAAACTATTGACTCTGGGGTGTACAATCGTACACTAATTGCTTTCCTTTCTCCTTCCAGAGATCCATCATGAGTGCCATGTATTGTACCGTCGTCACCGCTTCACGCTCATCCAGCATTGGGAATGGGCTGACGTATGCCGTGGAGGAAGGTGTGGTACCCGGCTCGCCCGTACGCGTGCCGCTTCGCAATAAAACGATTGAGGGCGTGGTATTTGAGATTCTGGATCATAAAGACAAAGAGCAATTTGCCTTTAAACAAGTGACCGAAATCTTGGGAAACGAACCTCTGGTGATGCCGGCGCATATACAGACCATGCGATGGATGTCCGAGCACTATCTCTGCACGCTTCGCCAAGCTCTGAGCGTGTGGCTGCCTCCCCTTCCGTGGTCGGCCGTTCTTCCGCGCGAAGAAGCGTTCTACACATCGACTGGAAAAGAGATGGTCGATCTTCGTGGTAAAAAGCAACTTGCGATCTTGGAATCCCTGCAGGGCAGAGATGGTGTCTCGCGTGAAGAACTTCAAAGAACGATTGGTGCGACAGCGGCGAATCTGAAGACGTTGGAAGAAAAAGGATTCATCTCGTCCGAAAAAAGGCGTGCTGATTCAAAGATATCTGCTCCACGTTTGCGTTCCACTCGTGCGCCAGCCGCGCTTACTCCGGTACAAGAAGCGGCCTATGAGGCCATGAAAAAGGATCCGCGTCCCTCCTTGCTCTTTGGTGTTACGGGCAGCGGAAAAACAGAGGTGTATGCGAAGCTGATCTCGGACACTGTGTCCGAAGGAAGACAGGCGATTTTGCTGGTTCCGGAAATTCTTCTGACGGCACACTATGTTGAACGTCTGACGGCTCTTCTGGAACCGGGAGCGGTAGCGATCGTACACAGTAAAATTTCCGAGGCGCAGCGCAGAAACATCTGGAAGCGGATTCATGCGGGTGAAATTTCGCTGGTACTGGGTTCACGCAGCGCGCTTTTTGCGCCGCTTAAAGATCTGGGATTGATCATCATTGATGAAGAACATGAATGGACCTACAAAAATGAACAGGCACCGCGCTATCACGCGCGGGAAACTGCGGAAACTCTTGCAAAGTTTTCTGGAGCAAAACTGGTCTTCGGTACGGCAACTCCTTCTCTTGAAACATGGTCTCGGACAAAAAACGGTCGTTACCATATCGCGCGATTGCCAAATCGGTACCGTGATTTGCCTTTACCAACGGTTCGAGTCATTGATCTTGCAGAGGCCCAGTTTGGGTCACTGTATCCGTTTACCAAACCCCTTTTGGACGCCATTGGTGATCGCTTGCATAAAAAGGAACAGAGCGTGCTCTTTTTGAACCGCCGCGGGGTCGCCAGTGCGATTCTGTGTCTGAAGTGCCGTCGACGTGTCATCTGTACCGAATCACAACTGCCTTTTACCCTGCATCACACCTCCAAAGGGAGGCCTTTCCTGCTGGATCATACGACGGGGCTTATGGCTGACGTACCCAAAGATTGTCCCCATTGTCAGTCCGTCGAACTACGACCAATCGGGGCGGGCACGCAGAAAATAGAAATAATCCTCCGGAAACAGTTTCCCTACGCGCGCCTGATCCGTGCAGATAGCGATACCTTGCAGCGGCCGGAGGACATGCATGCGTTGCTGCAAACCATGCGAAATAATGAAGCGGATATTCTTCTGGGCACACAGGCAGTGGTCAAGGGTCTGGATCTTCCCAATGTCACCCTCGCTGCAGTTATTCTTGCCGATGTGGGACTGTCGCTCCCGCACTTCCGGGCAGGAGAAAGAATTTTTCAACTGCTCACGCAGCTGACCGGGCGCAGCGGCCGGGCTCGGCCGGGTGAAGTGATCATTCAGACCTTCCGGCCAGAGGCTCCTGAAGTACTGTTAGCCGCGAAGCATGAAACGGAAACGTATATGGAAAATGAATTAAAGCTTCGACAGTGGACACAGTATCCGCCATCCACAGATATGATTCGCCTACTTCTGCGCGGAGATGATCCTGGTATACGCGCTCAAAAACTTCGTGCAGATGCACTAAAAAAAGTTGAGCGCGATCATCTGGAAGCCAAGGTCCATTGTGCTCCGACATTTTTCGGAGGAGGCAAAGAATGGCAAGTTCTCCTCAGGGGTCGCGACGTGCGTTTGATCTTGTCGTCACTCGATCTTCAGAATGTAAGTATCGATATCGATCCGATGGAGACCGTGTAAAGACGAATCTACACACAAAAGAAAAACAGGGGTAGAATCAGAGCCACTCTCCCCCCTTTACTCCATGGAGTTGCGTCGTTATCTTGCCGAGGCACTCGGCACATTCGTCCTGGCGCTTGTCGTCTGGCTTTCCGTTGGCTTAGCAATGCCCTTTTCCACACCGATCATCGCGGCTCTTACCGTGGGCATATTTGTGTATACGATTGGCGGACTCAGCGGCTGCCATCTAAACCCTGCTGTCACCATCGGATTACTGAGCATCAATAAGATTACACCGCGTGACGCTGTGGCTTACATCATTGCACAATTCTGCGGCAGTTTTGCAGCGCTGGCATTCGGAACCATGATTTATGCGGATGAAGTGAGAGTGGGATATGAAAATACGTTCAGTGTCGGCGTGGCTGAAGCGCTTGGCGCATTTCTCCTCGTCTTTGGCATCTGCAGTGTTGTCTATAAAAGAGTCCACCCTGCTGCCGCAGGTCTGGTGATCGGCAGCTCGTTGCTTCTTGGCATCTATGTCGCCGCTTCTGTCGGAAATGCCGTGCTCAATCCGGCAGTAGCCCTCGCTATTGGTTCTTTTGGCGCAATGTATATTCTCGGACCGATCGTCGGTGGCGTTGGCGGCGCTTGGGCGTATACCGCTCTTTTCCACGATAAAGTTTCTTAGGAAGCGCGAAAACGCAGACAATGCAGTGCGACACCGGTCGCCACTGCAACGTTGAGCGATTCTTTTTGACCGAGCATGGGAATGCAAATCGTCGCAGAGCACATCGCTCGTAGTTCTTCAGGAACGCCTTCCAACTCATGACCGACAATCATACAAATATTATCCGAAGGAGAAAAAGCGGTTACATCGATGGCATCCGCGGCTCGCTCGAGCGCCAAGAGCTGCACTCCTTCTTCTTTCAATTTCATCATCACTTCTTTTGGATCCTGCGCGTGCTCCCAGGGCACCCAATTTTCGGCACCGAGGGCGGTCTTGGTAATTTCTTTGCGCGGAGGTTGCCCCGTATAGCCGGTCAAATAAATGCGCTCAACTTCAAAAGCGTCACAGGTGCGAAAAAAAGACCCGACGTTCCACAGAGAACGAACATTATAGGCAAGAAGGCGGATGCGGCGTTTCATGATTTAAAAAACCATCCGCTCCAGAGTGCTCGCATGAGGATTGGCGAACACTTCCAGCGCAACGGGTAAAAATAACTTTTGCTCTGAGGCATTGGTGCATACATAGCAAACGCCTGTTTCCGCATTTGCTCCCAGCCCCGCTGCACCCGTATCGGGTACATCGCGTCGCAGGAGTGCAATACCCGCAAGAATGGCTTTGACTTCAGCGGAAGCTAAGGGCTCCTCACTCTTTTTTACACCGTTCCAGCGTGCAATCTCGTCACCTCTACGAATGTATGCTCGCTCTTTATTCATATTGAAGAGCGCAAGATTACCTAGAACTATGGATGGATCACTCGTTTTGAGTGAAAAATATTTCCACTGTTTCAAGCGTATGCCCGGAACGAATTTTTTGGCAATTTGTTCAACCGTTCGTTCTTCGTTATTCACAATAATCGTATCGATGAATATTTCCATTCCGCGAGCAGTACGCTCTGGCATATTCCAAGGGGAAGGTGAGTCTTTTTTGATCGATTCGAATTGCTTGGTGCTCTTTTGAATCCAAGTGCGCAGAGATGCAAAATACGGATTGCCGTTCTGCGTTCGCTCCGGATGCGGCATCAACGCAACAACGTTTCCAGCCGGATTGCAGATACCCGCGATCCCTTCGGTAGAACCGTTCGGCGTTACGGAAGCATCCATGGAAATCTTTCCTTGTGCATCACAGTACGAAAAAGCGATTTGCTCTCGTTCATGCAACGCAGCGATAAGATCAGGATCTGTGGTGATGAACCTTCCTTCGCCATGCGCAATCGGAAGATGCATCGGCTCATTCCAGTCCGATGTAGCGCAGCGTGTTGCCGCACAGCTTGGGCGAATCCATACCCATTCGCTCAAAAATCCGGGAGATCTCACGCCGGAAGCATCCTTGAGAGCATTTCGTGCCAAGCTCATGCGAAGGCCCTCGCCGAGCGGTATCATCCCACTTTCTATCAAGATCTGTGCTCCATTACAGTTACCGATCACTACTTTTCCGGCTTCGGCTTCTTGCCCGATAAAATCCATTAAATCATCTCTTCCCGCGACCATGCCAGAGCGGCCACGGTCTTCGTATGAAAAACCGCCCGGAATAAAATAGCCGGCAACGCCTTCGAGCAACGCACGGTCATCGTTCCAGCGGAAGAATTGCGGCTCCATGCCGGCCTGGCGGATTGCCCGCATTGATTCCACTTCACAGTTATTACCTGGAAAGGAAACGACGGCGATACGCGGAGCGGGGGCGGACATGACCCTAGTGTACGGAGACCGCTTGAGACGTCCAGAGCAGGATTAGATTTTCATAACCTCCTCCTCCTTTTTCTTGGCGCTTTCCGCAACGCTCTCGTTGGCCTCTTCTACCAGCTTTTGGAGGTTCTCCTGGAGTGTTGCTCGCACATCTTCATCCTTTTCAGGCTTGATGGCATCATGTGCATCCTGACGGACTTTCCGGATGGAAATGCGCGCTTCTTCCGCCAACTGATGGACGATTTTTGTGATTTGCAAACGACGTTCCTCGGTCATGGACGGCATTTGCAAGCGGATCACAACGCCGTCATTGACGGGACTGGCACCAATATTAGACTGCGATAATGCTTTCTCCACATTCGCAAGAATTGAGCGATCCCAAGGCTGGACAACAATAGTTCGCGCATCAGAGAGAGAAATACCGGCAAGATTGCGCAGTGCTTGGCGCTGACCGTAGGCATCAACATCGATATGTTCCACCAGCGAAGCACTGGCTCGACCTGTCTGCAATTTCGCGTACTCACCGTGCAAATGATGCAGGATCTTTTCAACGTCAGCGAGGAAACCGGCAATGCGTGGGTCTTGCATACAAGGTAGAGGTGGAAACAAAAAGAAGAACGATCTCTACTTTCGGGGAATCAAACTGCAAAGTCAATCTACCTTCAAAAATAGTTCCACACGATCAGCGCTCATCACGCATGCACGATCGTTCCGATCTTGTCTCCTTTTGCAGCCTTCAGAAGCGCACCTTCTTGCATAAAGTTGAAGACGACAATCGGCAGTTTCTGCTCTTCGCAAAGACTAAAGGCCGCTTGATCCATCACGCCCAAATGCTGCTCTATTGCTTGGGTGTAGGTGATCTCATCATATTTCACGGCATCGGGGAATTTGCGCGGATCCTTGTTGTAGATACCGTCGACATTGGTGCCCTTTAGGAGCACATCGCACTGCATTTCAAGCGAACGAAGCGCTGCCGCTGAATCTGTCGTGAAATACGGATTGCCCGTCCCTCCGGCGCAGATCACGATGCGGCCCTTCTCCAAATGGCGAAGAGCGCGTCGCTTGATGAATGGCTCCGCAAGTTGCGGAATATTGATCGCAGAAAGCACTCGCGTCTGGGCCCCCAATTTCTCTAAGGCGGACTGCAAAGCAACAGCGTTCATGATGGTGGCGAGCATGCCCATGGCATCGCTTGCTGTGCGCTCAATGCCCGAATCCGTCGTGTCGCGATATCGCCAGATATTTCCGCCGCCAACAACAATAACGACCTGCAAATCCATCTTTGCCACAGCTGCGATCTGTCCCGCGATATCATACAAAGTCGGCTTATGAATGCCGTAATTCTCTGTGCCCGAGAACACTTCTCCGGACAGCTTCAGCATGATGCGTTTATAACTCATAACGTAGGTGTGGATGAATCGGCTGAGAGCATAGGTTCGTTGTCGGAGTGCGCCAAGGGAAGATTTTTTGACTTGTCAGGAGAAATCCATTTTCTTAGACCATTTATCAATCGTAGTGGTAGGCCTATCAACTCTCGAAAGATATCCAACACGCGGCCCTGTGCAATGGCACCCACCACAGGCACGCTCATCCAGTGACCCTGTGCAGCATTGGCAAAACCAAACAGAACGCCCCAGAGCACGAGCAATTCCAGAACCTTTCCAACGTAGGGAATAAACCAAAAGCCAATCGACAGAAGAAACAGAACGATTGCTTGTCTGCTATGAAACCGTACAAACGCTGATTGACGGCGGATGGCGTACACGACGACCGACATGATCAGCAGATAGGAAAAAGCTGCGACATCACGCTCGGCGCGTGGCACTTCCAATCCAGTAGCAGGACTACGAGAAACGCCATACGAGCGGCTATCCAGAGTCGGCTCTTGAATGTGAGGTATATGCATTGTCACCTCTATTATAGCAAAATTCGCAGCAGAGAGCCACGAAGGAATGGTATACTAGAAGGCATTGCTTAGGCGTTTTGACCAGTATCCTGAGCTTGCGAGCAACCGCGGAACAATTCATGCTCTGCGTCAGATTACTCGCTGACAATCATTCTCTTTCTTGCCCCCGTAGCTCAGTGGATAGAGCAGTGGGTTTCTAACCCATTGGCCGCAGGTTCAATTCCTGCCGGGGGTACCAGAATATTTTAATCTCAGAAAGACAACCAGAATCAGGTAACAGTCTCCGAGGCCCCTCGTAGCTAAGAAGCGAAGTGGGGCCGGGGGTACCATTCGACTTGCAGCCGCTACGCGGCGAGCGCGCTCATGGTCCTGCGGACCATTTCTTTTTGCGAGTCGAATGCCCCTGCTTGCCAACCATAGCCTCACAAGGCGGCGGCTGCTGGAGCCGAACCGCAGTGAGCCGAAGGGCATATGATGTTAGAATAGCGAACTATGCATTTTTACTTCTACCTTGCCCGTTGTTCGGATGGATCGCTCTATACCGGATCATGTACAAACTTGCAGACCAGAGAAGATGAGCATAACAAAGGTAAAGGAGCTAAATATACTCGGGAACGACGACCGGTAACTATTGTCTACCATGAAAAATTCGAAACACTTCTCGAGGCTCGGCGCAGGGAAAAACAAGTGAAGGGGTGGACCAGAATGAAGAAGGAAGGGTTGGAGTTGTATGGAAATCCAAACACAGCCAAGGCATTCGAAGACGAAACAAGCTGCCTACCGTAAAAACACGCCGCATCTCCTGGATACGGCGTGCCGATTGTGGATAGAAATTCCACTTACGGATTTGTCGTCGTTGGAACCGTGTCCGTCGGCGCGGGTGTGGTGACACTCGGCGTGGTGACGTTCACGTCATACTGGTTTGTCGTTCCGGCTGGAACTGTCGTACCTGCGCCAAACGGATTGACACGGAACATATAGAGAGCGAAGCCGACAATCAGAAGGACGGCGAGCAACGCGAGAACGGTGGACATCACGGTGGTATCTTCACGATCAGCGCTGTGATAATGACGCTCTTGGATAACTGGGTCTGCCATAAGTAAGAGGGGAAATAAAATAGACACTATTTGAGACGGATGCAGTGCGCTCTTCTGACAGAGTTACATTGACAAAAATTGTTCTTATTGCAGCAATTAACCTTACACATTAGCGGTCTACCGTGGAGGCATGAAAAACCACCACGCTTACCAACTCGCAGCCATGAAAGCAGCGCTCGTTGAACGTATCCTCACCGGCAAGATAT
>Ga0163152_10001624_pt1 | contig 34943 bp, 32 predicted proteins | sample OliLakLV19MP8IB2_FD_148635 | JGI IMG/M metagenome (GOLD analysis project Ga0163152, IMG submission 148635) | Freshwater microbial mat bacterial communities from Lake Vanda, McMurdo Dry Valleys, Antarctica - Oligotrophic Lake LV.19.MP8.IB-2 | ecosystem: Environmental > Aquatic > Freshwater >...
CCCCGCGCCGGCGGCATGCAGGGCTGCGAACAGGCTGTGCGGGTTCATCGCGGTGTCCGGATCGAGATGCACGGTGCCGCTCTTGGGCGCGGCTTCGCGAATCGCGCGCACGTATTCGGGCGGATGAACGCGCGCGATCTGGGCGTCGGTCGCCTGCGGGGCTTCGTACCTCGACAGGTACTGGCCGATGCCCGAGGCGATCATCTGGTCCTCGATCGCCGCTAGGCGCGCCGGGCACTCGGGATGGTGCGCACCCATATCGTGCCTGGCGCAATCGGCGTGCGTGATGAAAGCGGTGGTCATGTCCGGTGCGGATATTCGTGAATTTGTTTGCGAATCATAGCGTAATCGCCGGTCCTTCCCCGCTCGCGGGTAGCCGCCGCGCACCCCGAGACCGTACAATTCGCCCATGCTCCTCAAACCCAAATTCCAGTCCGCCTCGCCCGCCCATCGCGTCATCGAGGCGGCCGGCCAGATCATCCTCGGCAAGGAAGCGCAGATCCGCCTTGCGCTTGCCTGCATCCTCGCGCGCGGGCACCTGCTCATCGAGGACCTGCCCGGCGTGGGCAAGACGACCCTCGCGCACGTGCTCGCCCGCTCGCTCGGGCTGGATTTCCACCGCATCCAGTTCACCAGCGACATGCTGCCGGCGGACATCATCGGCGTGTCGGTGTACGAGCGCGACAGCGGCGCGTTCAAGTTCCATCCCGGCCCGATCTTCGCGCAGGTGATCCTCGCCGACGAGATCAACCGCGCGACGCCCAAGACGCAAAGCGCATTGCTCGAGGCAATGGAAGAGCACCAGGTGACGGCCGAAGGCGAGACACGCCGCCTGCCCGAACCGTTCTTCGTCATTGCGACACAGAATCCCTCGGAGCAGGTCGGCACTTTCCCGCTCCCCGAATCGCAGCTCGACCGCTTCCTCATGCGCATCGAGCTCGGCTATCCGGACCGCGATGCCGAGCGCGCGCTGCTCGCGGGCGCGGATCGGCGAGACATGCTCGCCGTCCTCGAGCCCTCGCTCAAGCCGTCGGAATTGGTCGTGCTGCAGGACGAGGCCGGCCGGGTGCACGTGGCGCCCGCCCTGCTCGACTATGTGCAGGCGATCATCGAGCACACGCGGCGCTCGGCCAACTATGTTTCGGGCCTCTCCCCGCGCGCGGCGCTTGCGCTGGTGCACTCGGCGCGCGCATGGGCGTACCTCGAAGGCCGCGACAAGGTGATTCCCGAAGACGTCCAGGCCGTGCTGCCCGGCGTGGCCGCGCACCGCCTGCGGCCTGCGCACGACACCAACCGCCGCGTGGACGTGGCCGCGCAACTGCTCGCCGCCGTCCCGATTCCGTAACGCCCCCGGCTCCCGATCCCGGTGGGCGAGATCGCTGAGGACGAACCAGCCCAGACCGCGGCGCCCCCCGGCCGCTGGCTCGCAACACGGGCCGGCTTGCTCACCCTTGCGGGAATCGTTGCGCTGTTGCTTTTCTCGATCGGCGCGTGGACCTATCACACGGTCGAAACGTCCCTGCGCGAATTGCGCTCCGACAGCATGCGGGGACTGCTCGATGCGCAGGTCAACAGCCTGCGCGTCTGGATCGCGGAGGAGATCGCGGATGCCGAACGCATTGCACGCGATCCCGCGGTGCGCGAGGCGGTGCTCGCCCTCGTCGATAAAGCGGCTCAAGCGGGCGGCGACTCCTCGAAAATCTGCGCCAGCCCGGAACGCGCGCGGGTAAATGAGATCCTGCGGCCCCTTCTCGCAGACGAAGGCAGCGCCGGGCATAACGTGATCGGTCCCGACGGCCGGCTGCTGTCGACACGCTACCCGGACTACTGCGGCCTCAGCGTGCATCCCCGCCGGTTTGCTCCGTTGCTCGAAGAAGTGTTCCGCGGGAAGTCGAAATTCGTGCGCCCGGTGCGCGATACCGATCGCGTCGAATTGCCGCCGAGCCTGCGCGCCGGCGGCCCGCTTGCCTGGATGGAGACGCCGGTGCGCGACGAAACCGGACAGGTGCGTGCAGTCCTGGGGATCGCCGAACCCGCCGAAGCGGGCTTCTCGGCGATTCTCGCCGCTGCGCGTCCAGGCCAGACCGGCGAGGTCTACGCATTCGACGCGGAAGGCTACATGCTCTCGGAGAGCCGCTTCCCCGCCGAGCTCCAACGCATGCACTTGCTGCCCCACGGGACCGGCGCGCTGCTGAATACGCAGATTCGCGAATCCGGACCGCAAACGCCGGACGCGCCACCTGCGGCCGATCGCCCATTTACGCGCCTGGCTACCGCGGCGCTCGCCGGCCGCGCCGCCAGCAGGCCTGAAGCACAGCGCGGGGTGCTGCTCGACCCCTATCCGGGATATCACGGCTCGCCGGTCGTCGGGGCGTGGCGCTGGCTTCCCGAACTCGACGTGGCCGTGGCCTTCGAGATCGGCGCCGAGGAAGCGTATGCCCCGCTGCGCTTTTTAAAGGTCGCCTACGCGGCAGTACTGATCGCGCTGTTCGTCGCGGTCGTCGCGGCGATGGGCGCCGGCGTGATCGCCGCGGGCTTCAAGCGCCGTTTCGGCAGCGCCAACAAGGCCGGCGACTACGTCATCGAGCGCGAGATCGGTTCCGGCGGAATGGCCAGCGTGTACCTCGCACGCCACGCGCTGCTCAAGCGCCCGACCGCGGTGAAGATCCTCAAGCGCCTGCGCGCCAGCGACGAAATGATCGCCCGCTTCGAGCGCGAGGTGCAGCTCGCCAGCCAGCTCTCGCATCCGAACACGGTCGAGATTTTCGACTATGGCCGCACGCGCGATGGCTTGCTCTATTACGCGATGGAATACCTCGACGGCATCACGCTCGCCCAGATGGTCGCGCAAGACGGCCCCGCGCCGGTTGCAAGGACCGTGCACATCCTTCGCCAGCTCTGCGCTGGCCTTGCAGAGGCGCATGCCAAAGGCCTCGTGCATCGCGACATCAAGCCGGAAAACATCATGGTCTGCAGGCGAGGCATCGAGCTGGACGTGGTGAAGATCCTGGATTTCGGGCTGGTTAAGAACGTGGCGGGCCCGCACACCCGCGATCTCACGCATGGCCTGCGCATCCTCGGCACGCCCCTCTACATGGCGCCCGAGCGCATCCGCTCGCCGGGCGACGTGGACGCGCGAGCCGACGTCTATTCGGTGGGGGTGGTGGCTTTCTACCTGCTCACGGGGAGGAAGCTGTTCGAAAGCGAGGATGACCTGGAGCTTGCGCAGCGCGTCCTGAACGAACCGCCGCCACGCGCTTCGAGCATTGCCGATGGCGTCCCGGTCGCGCTCGACGACTTCATACTGGCCTGCCTGGCAAAACGGCGCGAAGACCGGCCGCGCGATGCAGCGGCCATGCTCGAGATCGTGGAGCCGCTCTCGAGCGAGTACCGATGGACCCAGGACCAGGCAGCGCGGGCCTGGGCGTCGAAACGCTAGACGGGGAAGATCCCCGCGATCGTCGACTGGATGGATTCCGCCGCGGCGCGCGGGTCCGGCGCCTCGCGGATCGGGCGACCGACCACGATGTAGTCCGAGCCGTTAGCGAAGGCCTGCGCCACATCGACGGTGCGCTTCTGGTCGTCGGCCGGCTTGGCCTGCGCCGCGGACACCGGCCGGATGCCCGGGGTCACGATCGTCAGCCGGCTGCCAAACGCGGCCTTGATCTGCGGCGCCTCGAGGCCCGAAGAAATCACGCCGTCGCATCCGCATTCGAGCGCACCCCGCGCGCGGGAGAGGACGAGCTGCCCGACTTCCCCGGCCGCGCCCATTTCCGCGAGATCGCTCTTGTCGAAGCTCGTGAGCACGGTGACGGCGAGGATGCGCACGCCGCTCTTCGCCGACACCGCCGCCTCCATGACCGAGCGATGGCCATGCACCGTCACGAAGGTCGCGCCGCTGCCCTTGAGGTTCAAGACCGCCCGCCGGACCGTCTCGGGGATGTCGAAGAACTTGAGGTCGGCGAACACCTTCTTGTCGCGGGCCGCGAGCCATTCGAGCAACTCGAAATACCCGCCGGAAGTGAAGAGCTCCAGGCCGATCTTGTAGAACCTCACCGAGTCGCCAAGCGATTCGACCAGTTGCCGGGCTTGCGCGGCGGAGGGCACGTCCAGGGCGACAATAAGCCGCTCCCGGCGGTCGATCGGGTTTTCGGCGGCGGCCCTGGCGGGCATCGGGGCGGTCATCGAGGGTCCTCGTGATGGGTTCTCGGGCGCGATTGTACCGGCGCCGGAACCTGAATCCCCGTCCACGCCATCGTACTGGGGCAGCACCGCCGTGATGGTGGCCCCGATCACGACCACCACCCACGAGATATAGACCCACAGCAGGAAGATCGGGATCACCGCGAACGCGCCGTAGATCATCGTGTACGTGGGGAAATAGCGGATGTACGTCGCAAAGCCGAGCTTGGCCAGCTCGAAGGCAAGGCCCGCGATCAGGCCGCCGGCGATCGCATGCCTCAGATCGACCTTGCGGTTCGGCAGCAGGTAGTAGACCAGCGTAAACGCGATGCAGGTAAACGCGTACGGCACAAAGCGCAGCACGCCCAGCGACACCCAGTCGGGCTGGCCGAGGTAGCCGAGCGATTGCCCGACGATCCACGAGGTGATCGACACGCTCGCCCCGATCAGCAGGGGCGCCACTGCAAGCGCGGCGAGGTAGATCAGCACGCGCTTGATCAAGCCCCTGGGCTGCTGCACGCGGAAGAGCCGGTTGAACGTCTCGTCGATGCTCAGCATCAGCGAAAGCGAGGTGATGCCGAGGAAGACCAGCCCGATCGCGGTGAGCTGCGCGGCCTTGCCCGCGAATTCCATGAGCTGGGTGTTGATCAGCCGGCGGCCGGTGTCGGGCAGGAAGTTGCGCATGACGAACTGCTGGAGCGCATCGATCCACTGCTGGAAGGCGGGAAACGCCGTGGAGACCGAAAGCACCACCGCGAACAGCGGCACGAGCGCAAGCAGCGTGGTGAACGTCAGGCCCGCCGCCACCTGGAAGCAGCGGTCCTCGTCGACCCTGCGCACCATGGTCGCGCTGAACGCGGCAACTACGCGGCCGGTGGAAGGGGCAGTACTCGACATGGTCGACCCTATAATACCGTCCCCTTCGAAGCAGCCTTCATAAAACCGCCTCGCGCGGTTGCGATCCGATGCCAGCTCAGTCCTCAGCGCAGTCCTCCCACATCCTCGTCCTCTACTACACCCAAGGCGGATCGATCCGGCGCATGGCCGAGCTCGTGGCCGAGGGCATCGAGCGCGTCGCCGGAGCAAGCGCGAGATTGCGCACGGTGCCCAAGGTCGCGGCAGTCACGAGCGTGGCGGCGCCGGCCATCCCGGACGCGGGCGCGCCCTATTGCGAATTGAAGGATCTCGAGGAATGCGCGGGGCTTGCGCTCGGCAGCCCGACGCGATTCGGCAACATGGCCGCGCCGATGAAATACTTCCTCGACGGCACCTCCGGCCTCTGGCTTTCGGGCGCGCTCTCGGGCAAGCCCGCTTGCGTGTTCACTTCCACCGCAAGCATGCACGGCGGACAGGAGACGACGCTCGTTTCGATGATGCTGCCGCTCCTGCATCACGGCATGCTGATCGTCGGGTTGCCGTATACCGAGCCCCTGCTGTCATCGACGCAGGGTGGAGGCACGCCCTACGGGCCGAGCCACGTGGCCGGCGTGTCCGACGACCTGCCAGTGAACGACGCGGAACGCGCGCTATGCATCGCGCAGGGCAAGCGGCTCGCGCAGGCCGCCCTCAAGCTCGCGGGCCCACCCGCACCATGACTCCCGTCGTACGGGTCGCGTGGGCGGCCGCGGCGGCGAGCCTCGTCGGGCTGATCTTCCTGTGCCTCGCCTGGGAACTGTGGCTGGCGCCGATCCGGCCGGGCGGCTCGCTGCTCGCGCTGAAAGCACTGCCGCTGCTGATCCCTCTCTTCGGCGTCCTGCACGGCAAGCGCTACACCTTCCAGTGGTCGAGCATGTTCATCCTCCTCTACTTCACCGAGGGCGTGATGCGTGGGTGGGCGGACACCGGACTCTCGAGGCAGCTGGCGTTAGCCGAAACGGCCTTGAGCGTCGTGTACTTCACGGCGGTGGTCGCCTACTCGCGCCTGACCCGCGCGGGAGACCCGCGGCCAGGCTGAGCCTGTCGGGCTGGCGCTTGGCCGGTTACAGCACGCCGCGCTGCGGATTGACGCGCTCGGCCTTGCTCTCGAGTTTGTTCAGCGCGCTGATGTAGGCCTTGGCCGACGCCACCACGATGTCGGTGTCGGCGCCAACGCCGTTCACGATCCGCCCGCCCTTGGACAGGCGCACCGTCACTTCGCCCTGGGATTCAGTGCCCGAGGTCACGGCGTTGACCGAATACAGGAGCAGCTCGGAGCCGCTCCTGGCCACCGTCTCGATCGCCTTGAAGGTGGCATCCACCGGGCCGTCGCCCACGGCGTCGATCTTGTGCTCCTTGCCGGCTTCGGTGATCACCACCGACGCATGCGGGCGCTCGCCCATGCCGCTCGCCTGGTTCATGTGGATGAGCTTCCAGCGGTCTTCCGAGTCGGGGATCGAGGTGTCGGAGACCAGCGCCTGCAGGTCCTCGTCGAAAATCTCGGATTTCTTGTCGGCGAGGTCCTTGAATTTCTGGAACGCCTTGTTGTACGAGTCTTCCGACTCGAGGTCGATGCCGAGCTCCTTCAGGCGCTGCTTGAACGCCGTGCGGCCCGAGAGCTTGCCGAGCACGATGCGGTTGGTGGCCCAGCCCACATCCTCGGCGGTCATGATCTCGTAGGTCTCGCGCGCCTTGAGCACGCCGTCCTGGTGGATGCCCGAGGCGTGCGCGAAAGCATTGGCGCCGACGACGGCCTTGTTCGGCTGGACCACGAAGCCGGTGATCTGCGAAACGATGCGCGAAGTCGGCACGATCTGCGTGGCGTCGATGCGGGTGTCGAGGCCGAAGAAATCCTTGCGCGTACGCACGGCCATGACCACCTCCTCGAGCGAGGTGTTGCCCGCGCGCTCGCCGAGACCGTTGATCGTGCATTCGATCTGGCGCACGCCGCCGATCATCACCGCGGCAAGCGAGTTCGCCACCGCCATGCCGAGGTCGTTGTGGCAATGCACCGACCAGACCGCCTTGTCCGAATTGGGAATGCGCTCGCGCAAGGACCGGATGAACTCGCCGAACTGCTGCGGCACCGCGTAGCCCACGGTATCGGGCATGTTGATCGTGCTTGCGCCTTCCGCGATCACCGCCTCGAGCACGCGGCAGAGGAAATCGGGGTCCGAGCGGCTGCCGTCCTCGGGCGAGAACTCGACGTCGCCGCAGTGCTTGCGCGCGAAGCGCACCGAGAGCTTGGCCTGCTCGCAGACCTGGTCGCGGGTCATGCGCAGCTTCTTTTCCATGTGCAGGTCGCTGGTCGCGAGGAAGACATGGATGCGCGCAGACTTGGCGCCCTTGAGCGCGTCGATGCCGCGCTGCACGTCCTTGTCGTTGGCGCGGCACAGGCCGGCCACGATCGAATCCTTGATCATCGCGGCCACCGCCTTAACCGCCTCGAAGTCGCCGTTGGAAGCGGCCGGGAAGCCCGCCTCGATCACGTCGACCTTCATCCTCTCCAGCGCGCGGGCGATGCGCAGCTTCTCCTCGCGCGTCATCGAGGCGCCGGGACTCTGCTCGCCGTCGCGCATGGTGGTGTCGAAGATGATCAAGTGGTCTTGTTTCATGGCTGCTCCTGGTGTGTCCTTGCAAACGGATGGCTGTGTGCTGGATATATGAGTGCTGGATGTATGAGTGCCGATTCTCCGGGCCTTTTGGGCCGGGAGGCGGGGGTACTCCGAGAGGGGGGGTTAGTGTGCGCGCGCGGGGCGCAGCAGCAGGGTACGAAGCAGCGCAGCCAGCGACAGGATCGCCAGGCTGAGATCGGTCGAACGAAGGAGGTTCGAGGGCCGCATAGCGGTTGAATATAGCCGCGTTTGCCGCGGGTGGCAAGTTACGGCTGGGCCCTCCCCGGAAATCAGCGCCGCTTGCGTGTCTTGCGGTAGATCCAGAACACGTACCCCGACAGCGAGTACGCGACGAACAGGAGGAACAGGAACATCGCGGGCTTGTAGCCGATGATCGCGATCGCGCCGATCACCACTGGCACGGCCCAGAACGGCACGCGCTTCCTGGGGTTGAAGTCCTTGAAGCTGTAGAACGGGATCGTCACCACCATCGTGATGCCGGCGAAGAGCGTCGTCACGAAAGCGATGTAGCGGATCCAGTCGACCCGGTGGATGCCGAAATCGTCGGCGACCCAGATGAAGCCGGCCACCAGCGCTGCTGCGGCCGGGCTCGGCAATCCCTGGAAGAAGCGCTTGTCGACGACCTGGATATTGGTGTTGAAGCGCGCCAGGCGCACCGCGCCCGCCGCGCAGTACACAAAGGCGGGTACCCAGCCGATGTTGCCCAGGTCCTTCAGCGCCCAGACATACATCACCAGCGCGGGTGCCGCGCCGAACGAGACCATGTCGGAGAGGCTGTCGTAGTCGGCGCCGAACTCGCTCTGCGTGCGCGTCATGCGAGCGATGCGCCCGTCCAGGCCGTCGAGCACCATGGCGACGAAGATCGCCACCGCGGCCTGGTCGAAGCGCGCGTTCATCGCCTGCACGATCGCGTAGAAACCGGCGAAGAGCGACGCCGTGGTGACGAGGTTCGGCAGCAGGTAGATGCTTCGGCGCCTCAACGCAATGCGCCCAACCGGCGCGCGGGATTCTAGGCCGGCTTGCGGATCGTCAGCCACGTCCGGGCAATATTGCCAGCACGGTTGCCGCGGCCGAAACCTTGTCGCCGATCGCGGCCCGGGGTTCCGCATCCAGCGGGAGGTAGACATCCACCCGCGAGCCGAAGCGGATGAAGCCGTAGCGCTGCCCGCGCGTCAGGCCGGTGCCCGCGCCGACATAGCAGAGGATGCGCCGCGCGATGAGCCCGGCGACCTGCACGCACGTGACCTCGCGGCCGGAGGTGGTCGTGATCAGCAGCGCGTTGCGCTCGTTCTCGATGGAAGCCTTGTCGAGCGACGCATTGACGAACGAGCCGTGGTGGTAGACCACCTCGCTCACCTTGCCGTCCACCGGCGAGCGGTTCGAGTGCACGTTGAACACGTTCATGAACACGCTGATCTTGAGCGCCTCGACGTTGCGGTAGGGATCCATTGCCTTGCCCACGATCACGACGCGCCCGTCGGCGGGCGACACGACCGCCAGCGGGTCGGCGGGCACCTCACGTGGCGGGTCGCGGAAGAACTGCAGGATGAAGAGCGTGACGATCCAGAGCGGCACCGACCAGCCCCAGCCTGCGAAGGTGCCGACCGCAAGGGACACGACGGTTGCGATCGCGAGGAAGGGCCAGCCTTCCCTGGCGATCAGCGGGTGCGGATAGTTCGCTGCCAAGTCGTGCGCTCCTTAAGGCCGGCCGCGTCGCGGCACGGCCTAGTTCTTCGCTTTGTCGACGAGCTTGTTCTTCTTGATCCACGGCATCATGTCGCGCAGCTTGGCGCCGACCGTCTCGATCGGGTGCTGCGCGGTGATGCGGCGGCGGGAAAGCAGCGTAGGCGCGCCGGCGCGGCTCTCGAGGATAAAGTTCTTGGCATACTCGCCGGTCTGGATGTCCTTGAGGATGTCCTTCATCGCCTTGCGGGTCTCGTCGGTAATGACGCGCGGGCCGCTCACGTACTCGCCGTACTCGGCATTGTTCGAGATCGAATAGTTCATCGTCCCGATGCCGCCCTCGTACATTAGGTCGACGATGAGCTTGAGCTCGTGCAGGCACTCGAAATACGCCATCTCGGGCGCATAGCCCGCCTCGACCAGCGTGTCGAAGCCGGCCTTGACCAGCTCGACGCAGCCGCCGCAGAGCACGGTCTGCTCGCCGAAGAGGTCGGTCTCGGTCTCTTCCTTGAAGTCGGTTTCGATGATGCCGGCCTTGCCCCCGCCGATCGCGGAGGCGTATGAGAGCGCCATGTCGCGACCCTTGCGCGAGGGGTTCTGGTGGACGGCGATCAGCATTGGAACGCCGCCGCCGCCCGCGAAAGTGGAGCGCACCGTGTGGCCGGGGGCCTTCGGGGCCACCATCCAGACGTCGAGGTCCGCGCGCGGCGCGACCTGGCCGTAGTGCACGTTGAAGCCGTGGGCGAACGCAATTGCGGCGCCCTTCTTGATGTTCGGCTCCACGTCGGATTTGTAGGTCGCGGCGATGTGCTCGTCGGGCATGAGCATCATGACGATGTCCGCGCCCTTGACCGCTTCGGCGACCTCAGCAACCTTGAGTCCGGCCTTCTTGGCCTTGTCCCAGGACGGGCCGCCCTTGCGCAGGCCCACCGTGACCTTGACGCCCGATTCGTGCAGGTTTAGCGAATGCGCATGGCCCTGCGAGCCGTAGCCGACGATCGTGACCTTCTTGCCCTTGATGAGCGATAGGTCTGCGTCCTTGTCGTAATACACCTTCATGATTCCCCCCTCGTCGTTAAATGGTTGAAATCGGGGACAGACCACGTTTTCCGTTTTCGCCGCGCTGCGGATCACCGTCCGGAAAACGTGGTCTGTCCCCGATTTTCAGGCGCGCAGGACCCGGTTGCCGCGCCCGATGCCCGAGGCACCGGTGCGCACTGTCTCGATGATCGCGCCTGAATCGAGCGCCTGGATGAATGCATCGAGCTTCTGGCCTGCGCCGGTCAGCTCGATCGTGTAGGTACTGTCCGAAACGTCGATGATGCGCCCGCGGAAGATGTCCGCGATGCGCTTCATGTCTTCCCTTTCCTTGGCGCCCGCGCGCACCTTGACGAGCATGAGCTCGCGCTCGATGTGCTCGGCCTCGGAGAGGTCGACGACTTTGACGACTTCCACCAGCTTGTTCAGCTGCTTGGTGATCTGCTCGATCACGTCTTCCGAGCCGCTCGTGACGATGGTCATGCGCGACATCGAAGCGTCCTCGGTGGGCGCCACGGTGAGCGATTCGATGTTGTAGGCGCGCGCCGAAAACAGGCCCGCTACGCGCGATAGCGCCCCGGCCTCATTTTCGAGGAGTACTGAAATGATGTGTCGCAAGGTTGCCTCGGCGGACGGGCCGCTCAGAGCTCTTCGGAGAGGATCATCTCCGAAATGCCCTTGCCGCCGGGAATCATCGGGAAGACGTTCTCGGTCTGGTCGGTGAGAAAATCCATGAACACCAGCTCGGTCTTGCGTTTGAACGCCTCGCGCAGCGCCGGCTCGACATCCTCTGGCTTGGTGATCTGCACGCCGCGGTGCCCGTAGCCTTCCGCGAGCTTCACGAAATCTGGCAGCGCGTCCATGTAAGACTCGGCGTAGCGGTTGCCGTGGAAGAACTCCTGCCACTGGCGCACCATGCCCATGTACTTGTTGTTGAGGCTCACGATCTTGATCGGCAGGCGGTACTGCTTGCAGGTGGACAGCTCCTGCAGGCACATCTGGATCGAGGACTCGCCGGTCACGCACGCCACCGTGGCGCCGGGATTGGCCATCTGCGCGCCCATCGCGGCCGGCAGGCCGAAACCCATCGTCCCGAGGCCGCCTGAGTTGATCCAGCGGCGCGGCTTGTCGAACTTGTAGAACTGCGCGGCCCACATCTGGTGCTGCCCGACGTCCGAGGTGATGAACGCGTCGCCCCCGGTGACTTCGTACAGCTTCTCGATCACGAACTGGGGCTTGATGACTTTGGATTTGCGGTCGTACTTGAGGCAATCCCTGCCGCGCCATTCCTCGATTGTCTTCCACCAGGCCTCGAGCCTGGCCGCATCGGGCTTCTGCGTTCCGGCGCGGATCAGGCGCAGGAATTCGTCCAGCACCTCGGATACGTTGCCGACGATCGGCACGTCCACTTTCACGCGCTTGGAGATCGACGAAGGGTCGATGTCGATGTGGATGATCTTGCGCGGGTTCTGCGCGAAATGCTTTGGGTCGCCGATCACGCGGTCGTCGAAGCGCGCGCCGATGGCGACCAGCACGTCGCAGTTGTGCATCGCCATGTTGGCTTCATACGTGCCGTGCATGCCGAGCATGCCGAGGAACTGCTTGTCGGTCGCCGGGTAGGCGCCGAGGCCCATGAGCGTGTTCGTCACGGGGTAGCCCGTGAGCCTGACGAAATCGGTGAGCTGCTGCGAGGCGTTCGACAGGATCACGCCGCCGCCCGTGTAGATCATCGGGCGCTCGGCCTCGAGCAACAGCTGCACGGCCTTCTTGATTTGCCCGCCGTGACCCTTGACCACCGGGTTGTACGAGCGCATCGACACCGTCTCGGGATAGAGGAACTCCGTGGGCATCGCCGTGATGTCCTTGGGAATGTCGACCAGCACCGGCCCGGGGCGTCCCGTCGTGGCCAGGTAGAAAGCCTTCTTGATCGTCGGCGCGAGGTCCGCGACGTTCTTGACGAGGAAGTTGTGCTTCACGCACGGGCGCGTAATGCCGACCGTGTCGACCTCCTGGAACGCGTCCAGGCCGATGGCGTGCGTCGGCACCTGCCCGACGAGGATCACCATCGGGATCGAATCCATGTAGGCCGTCGCAATGCCGGTCACCGCATTGGTGAGTCCGGGGCCCGAAGTGACCAGGCACACGCCGACCTTGTTGCTCGCGCGCGAGTAACCGTCGGCGGCATGCGCCGCACCCTGCTCGTGTCGCACGAGCACGTGCTTCACCTTGTCCTGCTTGAAGAGCTCGTCGTAGATGTAGAGCACTGCCCCGCCGGGGTAGCCGAAAACATACTCGACCCCCTCTTCCTGCAGGCAGCGAACGACGATCTCTGCACCGGTGAGCTCCACGCCTTTGATTCTGTCCATGGACCTTGGAGAGTTATGGAAAACCTTGAACCTTAACGAGATGTTGCGATGCGGTCAAGGTACAGCGCAGCGCGGAGCGCAGTACTCGCCGGGTGCGCGCCGCATTTGGTACCATCGCCGCGCACCCGTGGAAAAGACCCGCCGAGAACGGGCAATCAAAGGGAGATCCCCTGGCCTCACCCAGCGAACTGTCGGCTTTCCTCGCCGGCGCGGAGCGCCGCGCATTCAAACAGGCGGTTTTCGCAGTACGTAACGAGGAGACGGCGCTGGACATCGTGCAGGACGCGATGCTCAAGCTTGCGGAGAAATACGGCGACAAACCTGCCGCCGAATTCCCGATGCTGTTCCAGCGCATCCTGCAGAACACGATCCGCGACTACTATCGTCGCCAGAAGGTCCGTTCGCTGTGGGGCACGCTGCTCGGCGCGCTCGGCTCTGGGCGGAATGGCGAAGACGACGACTACGATCCATTGGAAACTTTACGGGTCGAGCCGAGGTCGGAACATGAGCAACCCCCGGCAGAGCAGCTGGAAAGGAAGCAACTTATTGAAATCATTGAGCAAGAGGTATCTAAATTGCCGCGGCGTCAACGCGAGGCGTTCCTGATGCGTTACTGGGAGGAACTGGACGTCGCAGAGACCGCCAAACTGATGGGCTGCTCAGAGGGAAGCGTGAAAACGCACTGCTCGCGGGCAACGCATGCATTGGCTTCAGCCTTGCGGAAAAAGGGCGTAACTCTGTGAACCCATTGTAAATTTCGGTGCACCCATGAACGAACCGCAATTCGGTAACAAGATCAGGCAGGTCCTCAACCAGGGCACCCAGCTTGACGACAAGACGCTCGGCCGCCTGCGGCAGGCACGCGAGAAGGCACTCAGGCAGCAACTGATCGCCCGGCCCGTCCCCGGCCTGGCCTGGGCCGACGGGCTGGCCGCCAACTTCGGCGGCTACACGGGCTTTTCGCTGCGCGTGGTGCTGCCGATGGTCGTGCTCGTGGGCGGGTTGCTTGCGATCAACACCTGGCAACAGAACATGCGCGTGGCGGAAGCCGTCGAAATCGACGCCCTGCTGCTTTCTGACGACCTGCCGCTGGACGCGTATCTGGATAAGGGATTCGAGGCGTGGCTCAAGAAGCGGTCCCCGCTCTGAGGCCGTACCCACAGGCCAGGCCGGCCTCAGCCGGCCGCAGGCTTTCCTTTGTGTTTTTCGCGATGATGCTGTCCTGCGCGGCGTTCGCGGCGCCGCCAAAGAAGAATCCTTCCTGGATCGACCTCACGCCCGAGCAGCAGCAGACGCTCGCGCCGCTCGCTGCGGAATGGAACTCGCTGGAGCCTTCGCGCCGCAACAAGTGGGTCGGGATCGCCAAGCGCTATCCGGCAATGACCCCGGCAGAGCAGCAGCGCATGCAGACTCGCATGGCCGACTGGATCAAGCTCACGCCCGATCAAAGGCGCCAGGCCCGCGAGCAGTACCGCAAGATCGGCAAGCTCACGCCGGGCAAGCGCGAGGTCGTTTCGCAGCAGTGGGAGGAGTACCAGCAACTGCCTGAGGCGGTGAAGAAGAACCTCGCCGTCGAGTCGAAGAAGAAGCCCGACGCGATCGAGCCGCGCAGCCGCGCGAGGACCGCGCAGGCCAAAAAGCCGCCGGTGCTGGCCGAGCCCCAGACGCCCGCGCCGGCCATGTCCACCGTTATTCCGACTTCGGCAAACTGACTCGCAGTGGTTGATGCGACGCCTGACGCGCCACCCGTCGGGACGTCGCCCGCCGGCGCGCCCGGCATCCTGCGGCGGCTGTTCAGCATGGCGTACGAAGGCACGCTGCTCTTCGCAGTGGCCTTTATCGCCACCTGGCTGTTCCAGTTCGCCGCCGGCGGCGCAATTGTCGAAGGCTGGCAGCGCACCGCCCTGCAGCTTTACCTTGCCGCGGTTTTCGCTGCCTACTTCCTCTGGTGCTGGTTGCGCGGAGGGCAGACGCTGGCGATGAAGGCGTGGGGCATCCGGCTTGTGGCTCCGGGACAGCCGCGAGTCACAGCGCGCCAGGCACTTATCCGGCTGGCTTATGCGGGCCTTTTCATCGGGGCGTTCTGCACTGCGCTCGTAGGCGCCTTCGTGCATCACAACCCCTGGCTCGCTTTCCTGACGCTCGCCGTGTCCGGGGTCGGCCTTGGCTGGGCCCTCTTCGATCGCGACCGGCAGTTCCTCTACGATCGGCTTGCGGGCACGCGCCTGGTGCTTGTGGACAAGAACCTGACGCTTTAGCGCACGCCTCAGCGCAGCAAAAAAGCTAGCGCCGCTCCACCCACCACATCATCAGCACCGCCGCGCCAAAAAACGCCACGCTCGGCAGCACAGCCGAGGTGAACGGCGGCCAGTTCTGCAGCAAGCCGATATGCGAGAAGAGGCTGTTCAGCATGTGGAAAACGATGCCGAGCATGATCCCGAGGAACACCTTCACCCCGACCAGCCCCGCGCGCGCGTGCATGTACGCGAACGGCAGGGCCAGCGCCATCATCACCAGCGTTGCGATCGGATAGACGAGCTTTTTCCACATTGCGATCTCATAGCGCTCGGTCTTCTGCCGGTTGCCCGCGAGGTGCTCGGTGTATTTGTACAGGCGCCACGCGGACATGCGCTCGGGCGCGACGATGAGGACGTTCAGCAGGTCAGGCGTCAGCGCCGAGCGCCAGTCGAGCTCGGCCAGCTTCTCGACGCGCGGTCCTTCCGGCGTGAGGCGCGTCTGCGCCACCCCGAAGAGCCGCCACATGCCGTTCCCGCGGTACTCGCCGCGCTCCGCAGCGCGCGCGAGACTGAGCTTGGAATCCTTGTCGAACTCGTAGATGCGCACGCCGGTGAGCACATTGTCCTGGCGCGCCTCGCGCACGTTGATGAAAGAGCGCTCGTCCTTGAACCACAACCCGGACTTGAGCTCCTGACCGATGAACGAGCTCTTCGAGCGCATTTTCAGAGTCTGCGCCGCCTGCTCGGCGACCGGCGCGACCCATTCGCCAAGCACGAACGTGGTGACCACGAACAGCAGCCCGATCTTGATGAGCGTGCGGCCTGCGTTGGCCGGCGAAAACCCGGCGGCGCGCATGACCGTATATTCCGAGTTGCTCGCGAGATAGGCCAGCACATAGAGCGTGCCGATCAGCACGACGACCGGGAACAGCTCGTACGCATGGGCGGGGACCGACAAGGCGACGAAGGTCAGGATCTCGCGCAGGTTGTAGTTGCCGACGCCGAGATCGCCCAGCTCGTTTACCAGGTCGAAGAACGCGAAGAGCGCGAGGAACCCCGCCAGCACGAACGCCGTTGCGGCGTAGATCTGCCGGGCGAGATAGCGCTCGATCGTTTTCCCGGCCATGGCCTACCCTCGCCGGAACCGAAGGAACCCCATGCGCCTCGCGAACAGGAACGCAAGCGCGGCGATCATGATCCCGTGCACCAGGCACATTCCCAATGCAAACGACATCTGACCCTGTGCTACACGGGCCTGGCTCAACGACAGCAGGTTCGAGTACACCATGTAGGTCAGCAATGCGTACAGCAGGTTCAGAGATCGCCCCGCGCGCGGATTCACGAAGCTCATCGGGATCGCAAGCAGCGCGAGGACCAATGCCGAGACCGGCACGCCCAGCCGCCAGACGAGCTCGCCGAGGTTCTGGTTCGTGGGGGCCTTGAGGAGGTCGAGCGTCGAGCGGCTCTTCTGCGTCTCGTTGGGCGCTTCGCCTTCCTTGGATTCGATGCGGGTCTCGTACCGCTCGAACTCCATGACCCGGTACTCGGCCTCGCCCGGATTACCCTCGTAGCGCCGCCCGTTCAGAAGGACGAGGAAGCGGTCGCCATTCGGCGCCGTTTCGACGTAGCCCTTGTTGCTCATCATGATGCCGGTCTTGCGGTGCTGGACCGAGTTGACGAAGACGTTCTGCACAGTGAGCGAGTCGCCCGAAACGGATTCGACGAAGAACACCCGGTCCTTCGCGCTCGATTCGCCGAACACTCCGGGGTTCACGCGCGAAACCTCGTCCCGCCTGTCCATGCCGACGCGGAACTCCTCGCTTTTCTGCGCGGCCCACGGGGAGATGAAAAGCGACAGCGCTGCGATCACTGCAACCAGCGGGCCGGCGAACATCAGCACGGGCTTCGTCCACGATGCAATCGACAGCCCGGAGTTGAACCAGATCACCATTTCCGAATCGCGGTAGCTGCGAGTCAGCGTGAGCAGGATGGTGATGAACACGGTGAGCGACAGCAGGATCGGCAGCACGTGCACGGTGAAGAAACCGAGAAAGGCCACCACTGCGTCGGAAGGCAGCTTGCCGCCCGCAGCCTGGCCGAGCAGCCGGATCAATCGCACCGTGAGCGCAATCAGGAACAGCGTCATGAAAACCGCGCCCGCGAGACTTGCGAATTCCCGGAGCAACGCGCGGTGGAAGATCATCTGTTGAGTGAAGTGCCAGGGTCGCGGCGAGGCAGGAGCTGCGTCAGCAGCACTTCGCGGCGCGGCGCAAATCGTGCGAAGATTGGCGCTGACCGCATCAAGGAAACTGCAATGGAATTTAGCATAAAAGCCCTCAGTCCCGAGAAGAAAAAGACCGGTTGCCTGGTGTTGGGCGTCTGGCAAGGGGGCTCGCTCACGCGCGCGGCACAACTCGCCGACAAGGCCGCCGGCGGCAGGATCGCGGCGGCGCTCGAGTCGGGCGACCTCTCGGGCCGCCGAGGCTCCACATTGCTGCTGCATTCCGTTTCGGGCGTCACCGCCGAGCGCGTGTTGCTCGTCGGGCTGGGCGAGCAGAAGGAATTTTCCGAGACGGCCTATCGCGAGGCCGTCCGCGCCGCGGCACATGCGCTGAAGAGCCTTGGCGCAAGCGATGCCATCGTTGCCTTCGCGGATCTCAAAGTGGGCGATCGCGGGTTGCCGTGGAATATCCGTCACGCAGTGAGCTGCATTCGCGAAGCGTTCTATCGGTTCGACACGCTGAAAACGCAGAAGAAGCCACCGGTCCCCGCGCTGCGCTCGGTGACGTTTGCGATCGCAGGCTCGTCCGTGCCGGCCCCGGCCGGGCACGCCCTCGATGAGGCCATCGCAACGGCCGACGGGGTCGATTTCGCCAAGACGCTCGGCAACCTCCCGCCGAACATCTGCACGCCGACCTATCTTGCCGAGGAGGCCAGGAAGCTCGCGCGCGAGTTCAAGCTCGGCTGCGAAGTGCTCGAGCAGCGCGATATGGAAAAACTCGGCATGGGCGCGCTGCTCGCCGTCGCGCGGGGTTCGCGCCAGCCGCCGAAGCTCATCGTTCTGAGGTACATGGGCGGCGCGAAGAAGCACAAGCCGATCGTCTATGTCGGCAAGGGCATCACTTTCGACACCGGCGGAATCTCGCTCAAGCCTGCCGCGGAAATGGACGAGATGAAGTACGACATGTCGGGTGCGGGCAGCGTGCTCGGCGCGATGCGCGCTCTGGCCGGCATGCGCGCCCCGGTCAACGTGATCGCCCTCGTCGTGACCTGCGAGAACATGCCGGGGGGCAACGCAACGCGTCCCGGAGACGTGGTCACCACGCTTTCGGGACAGACGGTCGAAATCCTCAACACCGATGCCGAAGGCCGGCTCATCCTGTGCGACGCGCTTACCTACGCCGAGCGTTTCGAGCCCGATGTGGTGATCGACATCGCCACGCTCACCGGCGCTTGCGTCGTGGCCCTGGGACACATCGCGAGCGGACTTTTTGCAAACGACGAGAAGCTTGCTGCCGGCATCGACAGCGCCGGCGACGATGCCTGGGACCGCGTCTGGCGCTTGCCGCTGTGGGAGGATTACCAGGAAGGCCTGCGCTCGAATTTCGCCGACATGGCGAACATCGGCGGCCGGCCCGGCGGTGCGATCACGGCGGCCTCGTTCCTCGCGCGCTTCACCAAGAAGATGCGCTGGGCGCATCTCGACGTGGCCGGCACCGCATGGCGCAGCGGCCGGGACAAGGGCTCCAGCGGACGCCCGGTGCCGCTGCTGGTCAGATTCGCGCTCCGCCACGCAGGGGCCAAGGCGTGAGACCCCGCCCGGGGGATGGAGCGCGGGATCCCCGCGGCCTGCATTGACCTCGATCGATTTCTATTTCAATGCCGACGACCGGCTGCAGGTCGCCTGCAGGCTCGCGGGCAAGGCTTATGCGCAGAAGAAGAAGCTGCTGATCTTTGCGCCCGCGCCCGAAACCGCGCGGCGCATCGACAACCTGCTCTGGACATGGCAACAGCTTTCGTTCATTCCGCACTGCCTCGCAAGCGACCCGGTCGCTGCGAAGACGCCGGTGCTCATCACGACCGAATCCGCCGACCCGCCCGAATGCGACGTCCTGCTGAACCTTGCAGACGAATGCCCGCCCTTTTTCGAGCGCTACGAACGCCTGCTCGAGATCGTCGGGCAGGACGACGCGGGCCGCAGCCTCGGCCGCGGCCGCTTCAAGTTCTACAAGGAGCGGGGGTACGCGATCGGCACTCACGACCTGGCCGCGCGCAACTGACACGGGTGGCGAAGTGAGCGACTCAAACCCTCTCGTCGAACGGGTCGATGCCCTGCTCAAGCGTCACCAGCAGCAGCAGGCGGCAGCGTCCGCGCCCCCAGCCCCCGAGCCTTTGCCTGCCTTGGAGCAACCCGCGCCAGCGTACTCAGCAGAGCCCTTCACACCGCCGGCACCGGTGCAGGAGCTTTCGTCGCCCCCAGTTTTGGTCCCCGAATCGGTTGCGCATCCCTTCGAGACGGACGACGACGTGCCGGTGCTCACGGAAGTCGTCGATCCCCACCTCATGCCTGTCGCACGCGCGGCTCCGCAAGCGCTCGCGGAAGGCATCGAAGCCGCGGTGCTCGAAAAGCTTCTGGCCGAAATCGAGCACTCGCTCGAGGCGAGCCTCAATCGAAGCGTCAGCGAAGTCGTCGAGCAAGTCATGGACGGCTTGCGGGCGGAGCTTTCGATCCGCGTGCGCCTGTCGGTGCGCGAAGCCATTGCCGCGGCCCTGGCCAAGGAACTCTCGGAGCGTGCGCGCCCTCCGGATTAGGCGCTGCGCCGAGGCGGCATGAAGGTCGGGACAGGCCGGTTGGTATAATTGCCGACTTCGCCTTTTCCTTGCTGTGACAAGCCTTTAATGTCTCTCGACAAGAGTTTCGAACCCCACGCCATCGAGCGCCGCTGGTACGCCGAGTGGGAGGCCAAGGGCTATTTCAAGGCAGGCGACGCCCCCGGGCAACCGCCCTATTGCATCCAGCTGCCGCCGCCGAACGTCACCGGCACGCTGCACATGGGCCACGCCTTTCAGCAAACGCTCATGGATGCGCTGGTCCGGTATCACCGCATGCGCGGATTCAATACGAACTGGGTCGTGGGTACCGATCACGCCGGCATCGCAACGCAGATCGTGGTCGAGCGCCAGCTGCAGGCCGAAGGCAAGTCGCGGCACGACCTGGGGCGCAAACCGTTCATCGACCGAGTCTGGGAGTGGAAGCAGGAGTCCGGCTCCACCATCACGCGCCAGATGCGCCGGCTGGGCGATTCGGCCAACTGGACCTACGCACAAACTGAAGAAATGCGTGAAGGCCCTCCGGCCGGCTACTTCACCATGGACGCGAAGATGTCGCGCGCGGTGGTCGAAGTATTCGTGCGCCTCTACGAGGAAGGTCTGATCTACCGCGGCAAACGGCTGGTGAACTGGGACCCGGTGCTCGGCACCGCGGTGTCCGACCTCGAAGTCGAGGGCGAGGAAACCGTTGGCACGATGTGGCAGATCCTCTACCCGTTCGTCGACGGCGACCAGCCTTCGACCGACAAGGAAGGCAGCCCGGTCACGCTGCGCGGCATGACCATCGCGACGACGCGACCCGAGACGATGCTCGCCGACGGTGCCGTCGCGGTCCATCCCGAAGACGCGCGCTACAAGCATCTCATCGGCAAGCGCGTGACCCTGCCGCTGTGCGAGCGCACGATCCCCGTGGTCGCAGACGATTTCGTCGAGCGCGATTTCGGGACCGGGTGCGTGAAGATCACCGGCGCGCACGACTTCAACGACTATGGCGCGGCGCTGCGCCACAACCTGCCGCTCATCGTCATCTTCACGCTCGAGGCGAAGATCAACGAGAACGGCCCCGTGCAGTTCCAGGGCATGGACCGCTACGACGCGCGCAAAGCCGTGGTGAAGGAACTCGAGGCCGGCAATTTCCTCGTCGCAGCCGAACCGCACAAGATGGTCGTGCCCAAGTCCGGGCGCACCGGCGTAATCGTCGAGCCGATGCTGACCGACCAGTGGTTCGTGACGACCCAGGGCCTGGCAAGCTCGGCGCTCGATGCGGTGGCCAGTGGCGAGGTGAAGTTCTTCCCGGAGCACTGGACCAGCACGTACAACCACTGGCTGGAGAACATCCAGGACTGGTGCATCTCGCGCCAGCTCTGGTGGGGCCACCAGATTCCCGCGTGGTACGACGACACCGACCGGATCTTCGTGGCGCGCACCGAAGAGGAAGCCAGGGCGCAGGCTGCATCCAAGGGCAGCACCGGACCGCTCAGGCGCGACGACGACGTGCTCGACACGTGGTTCTCCTCTGCGCTGGTGCCTTTTTCGTCCCTCGGATGGCCGCAGAAGACGAAGGACCTCGAGGATTTCCTGCCCTCCTCGGTGCTGGTCACGGGCTTCGACATCATTTTCTTCTGGGTCGCCCGGATGATCATGATGACGCTGCACCTCACCGGCAAGGTGCCCTTCCGCCACGTTTACATCAATGCGCTCGTGCGCGATGCGGACGGGCAGAAGATGTCCAAGTCCAAGGGCAACACGCTCGACCCGCTCGACCTCATCGACGGGATTTCGCTGCCGGACCTGCTCGCCAAGTCGGCCGTCGGGCTGATGCGTGCGGACCACAAGCAGAAGATCGAAAAGTACGTGAAAAAGAACTACCCGAACGGCATCCCGTCGTTCGGCGCCGATGCATTGCGATTCACGTTCGCCTCGCTCGCCAGTTTTGCGCGCACGCTCAACTTCGACCTCAATCGCTGCGAGGGCTATCGCAACTTCTGCAACAAGCTCTGGAACGCCACCCGCTTCGTCCTCATGAACACCGAGGGCAGGGATTGCGGCGCGGACGACAAGGATCCCGTCGAGCTGTCCTTCGCGGACAAATGGGTCGTCAGCCAGCTTCAGCGCACTGAAGCCGAAGTCGCCGAAGGGTTCGCGGAGTACCGCTTCGACAACCTGGCCGGCGCGATTTACCACTTCGTCTGGGACGAGTATTGCGACTGGTACCTCGAGCTCGCCAAGGTCCAGCTGCAGAACGGCACCCCCGAGCAGCAGCGCGGCACGCGCAAGACGCTGCTGCGCGTGCTCGAAGCGACGCTGCGCCTCGCCCATCCGCTGATCCCCTTCATCACCGAAGAGCTCTGGCAGACCGTGGCGCCCCTGGCAGGGCGGAAGAACACCGAGTCCGTGTCGCTTGCGCCTTATCCGCAATCCAAACCCGAGGAGATCGATGCGGACGCCGAGCGCGAGATGAAGCTGCTCAAGAGCCTCGTCGACGCGGTGCGCAACCTGCGCGGCGAGATGGGCGTGTCTCCCGCGCAGCGCTCGCCCCTGTTTGTCGCCGGGAACGCGCGCGAGATCGCGCGCCTTGCGCCTTACCTGCAGTCCCTCGCCAAGGTTTCCGATTTCCACACGGTCGCCGAGCTGCCGCAGGCCGATGCGCCGGTGGCGATCGTCGGCGAGTTCCGGCTCATGCTGCATATCGAGATCGACCCCGCGGCCGAGCGCGAGCGGCTGGGCAAGGAGATCACGCGCATCGAAGGCGAGATGGTGAAGGCGCGCGCCAAGCTGTCGAACGCGTCCTTCGTCGAGCGCGCGCCCGCGAAAGTGGTCGACCAGGAGAGGGCGCGCCTCGCCGGGTTCGAAGCGACGCTGGACAAGCTCAAGCCCCAGCTCGAGAAGCTTACGGCTGCATGATGCTCGCGCTGCGTGCAGCGCCATGATTCCCGCGCTGCGTGCGACGCCATGATTCCCGCGCTGCGCGCGACGCCATGATTCCCGCGCTGCGCGCGACGCCATGATTCCCGCGCTGCGCGCGACGCCATGATTCCCGCGCTGCGCGCGTTCAGGCACCGCAGCTTCCGCCTGTTCATGTTCGGCCAGGGGGTGTCCCAGATCGGCACCTGGCTGCAGCTCATCGCGACGAGCTGGCTGGTCTACAAGCTGTCCAATTCGGCGTTCCTGCTGGGCCTGGCGACCTTCGCGCTGCAGATCCCCTTCCTCGTGCTTTCGCCGGTGGCGGCGGTCTGGATCGACCGGCTGCCCAAGCGCAAGGTCCTCTTCTGCACGCAGTCGGTTGCGCTGCTCCAGTCGACGACGATGTTCATCCTCGTGGCTTCCGGCAGCATTCAAGCCTGGCACCTTATCGTCGGCAACCTCGTGCTCGGCCTTGTGAATTCGTTCGACGGGCCGGGCAGGCAGTCCTTCCTGATCGAGATGGTCGAAGGCAAGGAGGACCTGCCCAATGCGATCGCGATGCAGTCGACGATCATGAATGGCGCGCGGTTCGTCGGGCCGATGATCGGTGGCACGGTGATCGCCGCCTTCGGCGAGACCTGGGGGTTCGGCCTGAATGCGGTCTCGTACCTCGCGGTGCTTGCCGCGCTGGTCGCGATCCGCGTGAAGCCGAGGAACACCGATCGCGCCAACGAGGCCTGGATCACTCAATTCACCGCGGGATTCCGCTGGGCGCTGGGCTTCCTGCCGACGCGCTGCGCGTTGATGCTGCTTGCGCTGGCGAGCTTCGCTTCGCAGCCCTACCAGTCGCTGATGCCCTACTTCGCCAAGACCGTCTTTCATGGCGACTCGCATACGCTCGGCATGCTCCTGAGCGCTGCAGGCTTCGGCGCGGTCAGCGGCATGGTGTACCTGGCGCTGCGGCCGAGCGTGCGCGGATTGTTCACGCTGATCCCGATCGCCGTGGGCGTCGCAGGCGCCGGGCTGGTTGCATTTTCGTTCTGCACGCAGCTCTGGCTAGCCATGCCCCTCGTCTACGTGATCGGTGCCGGGATCATGCTGACCGCGGCCTCGACGAACACGATCCTGCAGTCGATCGTCGAAGACCGCCTCAGGGCGCGCGTCGCAGCCATCTACATCATGTGCTTTCTGGGCATGAGCCCGCTCGGTGCGCTTGCCGCCGGTTGGCTGGCGCAGTTCGTGGGGCCGCCGGCGACCCTCGGGCTCGGCGGCGCTCTCGCCGTCGCGGGCGCGCTGATGTATGCGCGCAAGCTCCCGGCGATCCGGCGGGAGATCCGCCCGGTCTACGAAAGGCTCGGCATCCTCGCGCGCCCGGACGGGCGCTCACCACCGGGCTAGTTGCACATGCGTCGCCGGGTGGGAATGTACCGGTACCAGCACAAAAAACCCCGGAGAGCCGCTTGAGGAGCCGATCTCCAGAACGGAAAGTTCTGAAATCGTGTCCGTCTAGTAGCGGTACGGCTGCGCCGCGCCGAACGGCGGGCGGCGCCCCACAAGGCCCTCGAGCAGGATCAGCTCGGTATCCGTGTGGTTGACCACCGGCGCGCTCATCAGCATCTGCGGTGCGCCCCTTGCCATCACGTAGCGCGGCTGATCGTGATGCTTCGCGCGGATCGTCTCGCGCGCGGCCGGGTCGTCGCGCGAGGCGACGATGGCGGTGCCGTAACACGTGCACACATAAGTCCGTTCGGGTTCCGCCTCGATGTACACCGCGGTGCCGCGGATGCCGATCGTCGCGGTCAGCGACTGCAGTTCCCTTGGCTGACCGGGAGAGAAGACCGACAGGATCCGGCCGGTGACAATGCGAAGCCCGGTGAGCAGCGGCGAGTTGCCCCGCCGCAGCAGTTCGACGCGCGACTCCGGGCGGATCATGAAGGCGTCACGCCCGACCACGAAAACGACATCGCCATTGGGGCCCGTGACGACCGAATCGCCGGCCCTTACCGTGCTGCCCTGGCTGGCCGCATTGCCGTTCACGGTGACGTCCCCGGAAACGGTGCGCACGCCGGTCGGGATGCGGTCGGCGGCCAACAGCCCGGTGACCCAGCCGAAGTTCAACGCCAGACCCGCGCCGGCGGCACCGGCCAGCACCTGCCTGCGCGAAGTCATGGGCGCAGGCTCACGGAAATTCTCACTGCACGGCTTCCGCGGTGATTGCGGAAAGCTCGGCTTCGCTTAGCCAGCCCGTGTCGAACTGCCAGCCGTGCTGCTGTTCGAGCGCGGATCGGAAAGCGGCGAGCACCTGGCGCGCGCGCCCCTCGCGATTCAATTCGGAAAGCCAGAGATCGAATTCGAGCAGCTTGCCGCGATCGGCCTCTTCGGGGGCGCGCGGCGGCTCGCCGGGAAACGCACCGAGGATCGCAGCGCAGCCGTCAATCTCGCGCGCGCTTCCGCCGCCGATGCGCCGCCCGTGCAGGCAGAGCGCGTCGCCATCGAGGTAGGCATGCGCGCCGAAGCGGCGCAGCGCGGCGACCAGCGGCGAGAGTCCCCACGCGAGCCAGCGGTCGCGCCGTCCGGGCACGAAACGCAAGGGTACGAGCAGCGCGAAGACAAACTCGCCGGGCTCGGCCCACAGGCCGTCATCCAGCCGCACCGGGGCGGTTGCGCGGCCCCACAGGCACACCGGGTCGCCCGAGCCGCCCGGCGTGCGCGCGAACCCGCAGCAGACCGCGGCTACGCCCGAAACACCGTCAGGGTCGAGCCTGATCCAGCGTGCAGGCTGGTCCACGCGCTACTTCTTCTGCATGAAAAACGTGAACTCCTTGCCCGCGTCGGTCTGAGCGAGGAGCTGGTGGCCGGTCTGCTTGGCGAACATCTGGAAGTCTTTCACCGAGCTCGGATCGGTGGCGTCGATCTTGAGGACCTGGCCGCTGGCGAGCTCCGAGAGCTTCTTCTTGGTGCGCAGGATCGGCAGCGGGCAGTTGAGTCCGCGGGCGTCCAGTTCGGCGTCGAAATGCATGGTGTTCCTCCGCGGTTACCGTGGCTTGGGGTCGAGCACAGGTTATAAAGTACTGCGCAGGGCTTTTCAACCCTTAACCCCGGCCCTCAATCCCGACTCTTGCAACCTGTTCCCCGGTTCAGGCGATGGCCTGATAGTACAGATTCTGCGGATGCCTTGCTTCGGCGAAAAAATACCAGCGCTCGGCGAGCAGCCCCGCATACTGCGCGAGAAACGCGCCGCTGAGGACCGCGGCTGAATTTCCACCCGCAACCAGCAGCAGCGCGGGCAGCGGAAACACCAGCACGAGGAACGACCAACGAACGGCGCGTACCATCTCGCGCGGCCGGCCGTGAAAGAACTCGCGCGTGTTGAACGAGCCGCCCATGGCGCCCTGCGCAATCTGTACGATCTTCGGGTGCTTCACGCCAATCGCGGTGGCGAGGGTCGACTTCGGCCGCAACCGCGCATTGCGCGCGAGCGCCGCGAGCCGCGCGAGGTAAGCGAACGCGCCGACGAGCAGCGCCGCCGCCACATACGCAGACGCAAGGGGCGGATGCAACCACGCGGCGAGCGCCGCAGCGGCGCTCAGGCCCGAGGCGCAGCCGAGCGCGAGGAAATTCACCACCGTGAGCGGGGTGCGCCACTCCTGCAGAAAAGGCAGGCAGGCATAGATCATTGCCGTGCAGACAAACAGCGCAAGGCACGCGATCGTGGCGAGCACCGTAACCGGCAATGCAGCTTCCGGCCACTCCATCCAGTGCAGGATGCCGTACGCCGCAACCAGCGCCATGAAAAGCGGCAGCACGATCACTTCTCGTGACAGCCACGAGGTGCGCCACATGACTGCGCTGCGCCAGGCACGTTCGGGGTGACCGAGATGGAAGAACGAAGCGACGAGCCCCGCTGCGAGAAGACCGAGGGCAAGCGCCGCGCCGCATACGACAAAGGCAACCGGGGCGCCACCAAAGAGGTCCCTCGCCACAAGCGCCAGGAACAGTCCCTGGCCGGCTCCCGCGAGCGTGGTGAAGAGGATGACCGACCAGGCGGGTTTCAAGGCTCACCAGCTGGTGACATCGTCGAGCGCGGGCTCATCCGGCGCCGGGCGCGGCAACTGGCCGTCAACTTTGAGCGGATTGTCGTGCCGCTCGAGTTCGTCGGCGTGAATCGGCAAAGCCGTCTTGCGCCGGGGAAGATAGTGGTTCGCGGGGTGCGTACCCCATTCCGGCATGAGCGCATAGCCGCCGCTGTCGCGGATGGCTCGGGAGGCCTCCGAGTCCGGATCGTGGATGTCGCCGAAGATGCGCGCGCTGGTGGGACAAGCCTGCACGCAGGCGGGTTTTCGGTCGGCCTGCGGCAGATTCTCGTCGTAGATGCGATCGACGCACAGCGTGCACTTCTTCATCACTTTCTGGTGCTCGTCGATCTCGCGCGCCCCGTACGGACAGGCCCACGCGCAGTACTTGCAGCCGATGCACTTGTCGTAATCGACCAGCACGATGCCGTCCTCCGCGCGCTTGTAGCTCGCCCCAGTCGGGCACACCGGCACGCAGGGCGGGTCCTCGCAATGCAGACAGGACTTTGGAAAATGCACCGTCTCGGTGTTCGGGAACTCGCCGACCTCGAAAGTCTGGACGCGATTAAAAAACGTCCCGGTCGGGTCGGCGCCGTAAGGATTGTCGTCGGAAAGAAAGCCCGCCTCGCCGGAAGTGTTCCATTGCTTGCAGCTGGTAACGCAAGCGTGACAACCGACACACACGTTCAGATCGATCACCAAAGCGAGCTGGGTCATTCTCCGATCTCCTTGCCAGCGAAATAGGCCAACCATTTACGCGGCACACTACGCATCCCCGGCACGGCCTTGAGCACTGGAAATATCGGGAACACCGATTTTTCCTCCTCCACACCGGCGGGATAGATCCGGACGCGCACGTCGTACCAGCCGGCCTGCCCGGTGATCGGATCGGAGTTGGAGATCCGGCCGTCCAGAGCGGGCAGCTCGTCGGCGATCAGGTGATTGAGCAGAAAACCCTTTCTCGCCTCGTTCGCGTCCGGCGCGAGCGCCCAAGCGCCGGATTGCTTCCCGATCGCGTTCCAAGTCCACACGGTTCCAGGCTCGACCGCTTCGCTATGACGGCCCATGCAGCGCACCCGGCCCCATTGCGACTCGATCCACAGCCAGGCGCCATCCTCGATTGCCTGCGCGCGCGCGGTACGCGGATTGATGAACAGGTAGTTGTGGGCATGAATCTGTCTGAGCCACGCGTTCTGCGAGTCCCACGAGTGGTACATCGCCATCGGCCGCTGGGTGATCGCGGCGAGCGGATATTTCTCGACATCGGTCGCCTGCACTTCGAGTGGAAGGTAGTAGAAGGGCAACGGATCGAAGTAGGTCTCGACGCGCTTGGCGAGCCGCTCGGGCGGCCGACGGCCCGGCCACTTGCCCTGCGCGGCAAGCCGAAAGCGTTGCAGCACCTCCGAATACAGATGGATGAGGATCGGGTCGCCCCAGCGCCGCAGGCGCACGCGCTGCGCCCATTCCATGTAGCCGCGGTTCCAGTTGCGCATGTAGCGGTAGGATGGCGGCATCTCATGCTTGAAGATGCAGTTGTTTGCAGCGTACATCTCCCACTGCCCGGGATTGGGCTCGCCGAGCATGGACTTCTCGCCGTCGGCGCCGCGCCATCCGGCGAGAAAGCCGATCCCCGATCCGGGCTCGGTCTCGTGGCGCACGATGAAGTCGGGGTAATCGACGTACTTGCGCGCGCCGCTTGCATCGACGAACGCGGGCAGCTTCAGGCGGCTCCCAAGCTCGATCAGCACCTCCTGGAAAGGCTTGCACTCGCCGGTGGGCGGCAGCACAGGCACGCGCACCGCGTCCATGGGGCCGTCGAACTCGGAGATCGGCCGGTCGAGCATGGACATCACGTCGTGGCGCTCGAGGTAGGTGGTATCGGGAAGCACCAGGTCGGCGAACGCGGTCATCTCGGAATGGAACGCGTCGCACACCACCAGAAACGGAATTTTGTATTCGCCACGCGTTTCCCCCTCGGTTTCCCCCTCGGATTCGCCTTCGGTTTCCCCCCCGCTCACGCGGTCGTTGAGCATCTTGCGCACCTCGACCGTATTCATGGTCGAGTTCCATGCCATGTTCGACATGAAAATCATCAGCGTGTCGAGGGCATAGGGATCGGCGCGCCACGCATTGGTGATCACGTTGTGCATGAGTCCGTGAACCGACAGCGGGTACTCCCAGGAAAACGCCTTGTCGATCCGTACCGGGCCGCCTTCCTCATCGACGAACAGGTCCTCCGGTGAGCCTGGCCAGCCCAGCGCGAGGCCCGCGAGCGGGGTATTGGGCTGCACCCCTTCCGGACCGGTGGGTGTTTTCGCCGACGGGGGAATGGCGCGCGGAAACGGCGCCTTGTGGCGAAACCCGCCCGGACGGTCGATGGTGCCGAGCAGGCTCATCAGGATCGCGAGCGAGCGCACCGTTTGAAAGCCGTTCGAATGGGCGGCGAGTCCGCGCATGGCGTGAAACGCCACCGGATTGCCGGTCACCGTCTGGTGCTCGTTGCCCCAGCAGTCGGTCCAGGCGATCGGCAGTTCGATCTTCTGGTCGCGCGCGGTGATGCCCATTTCGTGCGCGAGTCGCCGGATGGTGGCCGCCGGCACGCCCGTGATGCTCTCGGCCCACTCGGGTGTGTGAGTGCGCACCCGATCGGCGAGCAGTTGAAACGCCGGCTGCACGCGGGTGCCGTCGGTCAGCGTGAAATCGCCGAACAAGTTCGGGTCTGTGTTGGGCGTGTGCGTGATCACCGGGCCGTTCGAATGCCGGTCCCACCAAAGCTGATTTTGCGGATACAGCGGATTCACCGGGTCGGCGTCTTCGTCCACGGCGAGCAGTCCGAATCGCGGGGACTTCGGATCTACGATCACCAGCTGGCCCCCATTGGTATAGCGGGCGACGAAGTCGCGGTCGTACAGGCCTTGGGAAATGAGTTCGCAGGTGAGCGCCATCAGGAAAGCGCCGTCGGTACCGGGCCGGATCGGCACCCACTCGTCGGCGATCGCCGAATAGCCGGTGCGCACCGGGTTGACCGAGACGAAGCGTCCGCCAGCCCGCTTGAATTTCGAGATCGCGATCTTGAGCGGGTTGGAGTGATGGTCCTCCGCAGTGCCAAGCATGACGAAGAGTTTCGCGCGCTCGAGGTCCGGGCCGCCGAACTCCCAGAACGAGCCGCCGATGGTGTAGATCATGCCCGCGGCCATATTCACCGAGCAAAAGCCGCCGTGCGCTGCGTAATTGGGCGTGCCGAATTGGCGCGCGAACAGGCCGGTGAGCGCCTGCATCTGGTCGCGCCCGGTAAACAGCGCGAACTTCTTCGGGTCGGTGGTGCGAATCTTCGCCAGGCGCTCTTCCAGGATCCGGAACGCCTCGTCCCAGGAGATCGGCTCGAACTCGCCTGCACCGCGCTCGGCACCGGCACGCCGCCTGAGCGGCTGGGTCAGCCGTGCCGGCGAGGTCTGCTTCATGATGCCGCTGGCGCCCTTGGCGCAGATCACCCCCTTGTTGATCGGGTGTTCCGGGTTGCCGTCGATATAGCGTATCGCCCCATCGCGCAGATGCACCCGGATGCCGCAGCGGCAGGCACACATGTAGCAGGTGGTGGTCTTGACCTCGGCGCTCAAATTGTCGTTTCCATTGGCAACCAGTCGATTGTCCGTCGTCGCCAAATGGCACGCCAGCAGGGATTTTCGATGTGCCCATAAGCGCCGAGTTTCGACTTACTTATGGGGTATCCTCAAAGCAATGAAGATCTGCATACTTTCCGATAGTCACGACCGGGCAGAGATGCTGGCACAGGCCGTGAGCGCGGCTGCCGCGCAGGGCGCCGAGGCGGTGATCCATTGCGGCGACCTCATCGGCGCGCAAACGCTGCGGCTCGCGATGAAAATCGGATTGCCTTTGCACCTGATCCATGGCAACAACGTCGGCGACCCGGTTGCGCTGAACCGCACGATGCGCGAAAGCGGTGGCCTGATCCAGTACCACGGCCCCGACGCGCGCATCGAGCTGGGCGGGCGGCGGATATTCATCGTCCACTATCCCGAGTACGCCTATGCGCTCGCATGCACCGGCGACTGGGACCTCGTGTGCTGCGGCCACTCACATATCGCTGAAGTCGCGCAGGTCGCAAACGTCAAAGACGGAAAAACCTGGATGGTCAATCCGGGCACGGTGGCCGGCCTTGCGGCGCCCGCGACCTGGATCGCCGCCGACCTTGAACCGATGCGATTCGAGATTCGGGAACTCAGTCAGTAAGCTCAACGCGATTCGCGCGTGGACTGCTCCACTTCTCGATAACCTGCGGCACCCTTGGCGCTGTTTCCCTGACAGTCGCCGTGCGGCTATCTTGATAACTATTGATAGTCGCCGGATCATTGACACCATGAGCACCAATACCATGAGCTTTGCCCTCCCCGAGGCGTTGCGTAGCTACGTCGGCCAGCGCGTGCGTTCCGGCCAGTACGGCAATACGAGCGAGTACCTTCGGGACTCCGCACGGAATGCCCCGTCGGCGGCAAGCACGTGCGCGTGCGGGTTGAAGTCGGCCAGGTCCCCCGCAGTTCACCCTCGGTCTGCACGAACAGGATCAGCCCCGGGCGCGCGCCGGGGAGCGCGTGGGCGTACGTCTCGGCCAACAGTCCGAGGGCTCGGTCGCCTCGGGCTGCCGGAGTCCCAAGTGCTCGAGGATGCGCCGCACGACAAGCGGATCGTTGATCAGCGCGAGTATGCGCATCGCGCTGTGGCACTTCGGACATTCGAGTGGATCGGCTTTGTACACCTTGCGAATCAGCCGCGCCCAGGCGGACCGGGCGCGCGCGGCGAACTCGCTCACGGGCTCGATGAGTGCTTCGCACGTTGTCGGCGCAAAAGAAAGGTTCTAGAGTCCAAACGTTCTCCGGTGCGAGGCCGCAATAGTCGCGAAGCATGGGCACATCAGGCATTCTGTGAATCTATGAGCTTGAACAGCGCTATCCGGAAAAACGCCGCGCAGGCCATGGGCTTGGACCGCCAGCAGATGTGGCGCCTCGCCGCGGGGAACGACGTGTTCACCTTCGACCGGCTGGTGGAGGCGGCGGCGAGAGTGGGCCTCGAAGTGAGGGTGAAAGCGGTGAGGCCCTGGGGCGCAGATCGGTGAGCCAGCCAACGACGCCAGGAAAGACACCCGGAGCCCGTGCCGGTGAACGCGGCAAGCTGCGCATCGGCGACGACTGGAACGCGATCACCATCATTGCGCTTTCGCAGTCCAATCCCCTCAAGGCGATTGCCGAGTTGGTGGAGAACGCGATCGATGCGCACGCGAGCCGGGTGACGATCACGCGCGCACGCGAGCACGGCAGGCATGTCCTGTCGATCCGCGATGACGGCGACGGCGTGCCGCGCGACTCCGAGGGGCGGCCGGACTTTCGCTATGTGGCCACGCACATCTGCGATTCGATCAAGCGGCGCCTGAAAGAGGACGGCGCCGCCGGGCTGCAGGGCGAGTTCGGCATCGGGCTCCTGTCGTTCTGGACCGTGGGCGAGGAGCTGACGATGACTTCCACCGGCGAGGATCAGCGCGCCTACCAGATGGTCATGCGCAAAGGCGATCCCGGATACACCGTCACCCCCAAACGCGCGCTGTTCGCCGAGCGTGGCACGGAAGTGAAGATAGCCCCGCTGCTGGAGGGCATCCGCACGCTCTCGGGGGAAAAAATCCAGTGGTATCTCGCTGCGGAGTTGCGCGACCGCATCCGCCAGTCGAACGTCAGCATCAGCGTCATCGACAAGCTGGCGCGCAGGCAATACGCGGTCGAGCCGCGCCAGTATGAAGGACGGCTCCTGCACCAGTTGCCCGCGGTGCGCTCGCCGCGCGGCGACGCCTACGTCGAGCTGTACCTGAACGTGCCCGCGGAAGAAAATAGCGTCGCGCTGTTCCGAAACGGCACGCGGGTACTGGAAAGCATCGCGCTGCTTGACGATTTTGCTCACGCACCGTGGACGACAAGCTATCTGCAGGGCCACGTCGATGCGCCGTTCGTCAATCTCACTCCCGGCACGCGCTCGGGACTGATCCACGACGACGCGTATGCGGGGCTGCGCGAAGCGCTCGCGCCCCTGGAGGCGAGGCTCATCGAGGTGATCGAGGAGCAGCGGCGGGCCGAGGAGGAACAGACGAGCCGCGGGCAGTTGCGCACGATCCAGCGCGCCTTCCGCGAGGCGCTGCTGGCGCTGCCGGCGGAGGAATACGATTGGTTCGACATACGGGCGCACGCGCAGCGCGCGGGCAGTGGCGCTCCGGGCTCCAATGGCTCCCAGGCCGCCGGGGAATCGGGTGAGCAGGCAATGCCGGGCGCACCCGAGCCCGCGCCGGGCGAGGAGCGCCAGCGCCAATTCTTCGAGTACGCGGGGCCGCTGTTCAGCGTGACGATATCCCCCGCGTCGAGCATCGTGCACGTCGGCGACTCGCGCGAGCTGCGCTCGCTCACACGCGACCGCTCGCGGCGCAGGGTCGAACAGGATCTCGAGTTCCAGTGGCGGATCGCGGAGGGCGCCGGCGCGCTCGAAAATCCTCGCGACCAGGCCGTACGCTTCGTCGCGGCGGCCGAGCCTGGGCTCACGCGCGTGTGCGTCACCGCGCGGCAGGGCGAGGTCGTCTGCGAAGCCGAGGCGCTCGTCACCGTCACGCATGAGCTGTTGCCCCAGCTCGGTAATGCCGCCGTCGAGACGCAGGGCCTCCCCGGCTATACGTTCGAACGCGCCGCGGGCGAGTCCTGGCGCTCGAAGTTCGATACCGCGCGCAACCTGATCGTGGTCAACAACGGCCACCGCGACTTCGTGTACGCGGGGCGCAGCAAAGGGCTGAAGCTGCGCTACCTCGTGCGCCTCTACGCCAAGGAACTGGTGCTGCGCAACTTCGTTGGGTTGCCCGCCGAACAGCTTCTGGAGCGCATGGTGGAGCTGTCGCTGCGCACCGAGGAACATCTGTAGCGGCGCAGAAGGTTGTCGGATCGCTCGCGCACTTGCGTTTCAGATAGCCAAATCAATCCCACTCTTTTCGGGCGCACCCGGCAGTCGCAGGGCGTATGAGCCGAACGATGAGCGCACAGCGTCAAGGTCGGGGGTAGTTTGCCCCCGACGCCGCACAATCGGCAAGGTTGGTGACCCCGAAACCGAGCAGAAGCCCGCACTTTGGCTGGCCAGCCGCGGGCCTCGCCTTTTACGCGATGTCGGGAACGGCTTCTTTCTGCCCTCGGCATCCTCGGCCGCGATGCGTACCTGGTTGTGCACCGAGAACCCGCCAAAACGGGGGAGGGGCCCTGTCTTCCCTCCTAGCGCCAGCCCAGCATGCGGCTGCGCAGGTCTTCCGAGAGCGCGTGCCCGCGCACGAGAAACGCCAGCACCGCGCGCCGAAAACCCTCCACGAGCAGCGCCTCGGGCACCGGCGGCAGGCGGACAAACGTGCCATCGGGCAGGAATGCTCAGTCGGCGGCGAGCAACCTCGCGCGCTGGCGCTCGAACGCTGAGCGCAGCAGCTTCGGGACGGTGAACACTTACTGGCGGTGCGCCACCGGTGCGAGCACGTTCGCCTCGACCCACTCCCCGTAGAGCAGCACGCGCTTCTGGTGGCAGCTCGGACAGAAGTACCTCGTCTTGCACGAATAGGCGAGCAGGTAGTCGCGCCGGCAGGCGTCGCAGTAGACGCGGGCAAAACCATAGTGCGGGTCGCCGCACTCGATGAAGCGTCCGATCACCTGGGCCTCGAGCGCGTGGCGCGCACCCCCGGCGGCCTGCAGTTCCTTCGCGTGGCGCTTCGCACATTGCCGGCCGAGTCGATCGCGATCCCTCACAGCCGCGCGCCGAAGAAACCGCCGGTCTGGTAGGTAAAAAACTCCGGATCAACTCCGGCACCGCTTGCTTCGGGGGTAACGTCAAGGCCAACGCAACGATCGGTCGCGCGCTGCGGCTCACCATGCGCAACCTCGGCGGCGCGAAGCCCGACGGCATGGAGAAATCCACGCTCGCCTGGCCCGGGAAGATTTCGATGTGCTTCGCGGAGGCCGAGGCGCGCCGATTTTGGATTTCGCTCCGAAGCGACGACGGTGT
>Ga0163152_10001626_pt1 | contig 34908 bp, 21 predicted proteins | sample OliLakLV19MP8IB2_FD_148635 | JGI IMG/M metagenome (GOLD analysis project Ga0163152, IMG submission 148635) | Freshwater microbial mat bacterial communities from Lake Vanda, McMurdo Dry Valleys, Antarctica - Oligotrophic Lake LV.19.MP8.IB-2 | ecosystem: Environmental > Aquatic > Freshwater >...
TAGTGCCAATATAAAATATAAAAATAACACAAAATATAATTTTGTATCACGGTCAGAAATAAAAATTATCACCTGTTATGATAACTATTTTTTCACCTTTTAAAAATTTACATCATGAACCGATTTCCAATGTTGACAAAAGCCACAGGCTTTGCGGGCAAAAACCTGCATCTTTCTTTCTTATTTGTAATCACGTTTTTAGGTTCTGCTTCCAATATTTATGGACAGACTTTCCCGATTTGCGGCCCTTTGCCACCTAATTCTGCTCCAAGCTCAAACCTTGATTCTATTTTGTTTGACAGGTTTGGGAACTCTTACTCAAAATATAATAATAGTTCGGGATTCCAAAACAACTCCTGTGTCGCTGGCTATTTTGAATTGGTAAATTCCGGCTTACCTCCAGATTTGGAGCCAACCGTATGCAAGGTTTTCGAAGATTTGTCAAACCTAATATTTCTTCGGAACAATATTACCGCTTGTGGAGATGCAGCAATTCCATCCCTTATAAGGATAGAAGTAACCTCCAGTTCATCTGGCAATACACTCGGCACTGGTTCTCCCTTTTACGAAATATTAGAAGCCCCATGTACTCAAGTAGCGTCGAACAGGGTATTTGAGAAAATCAACGGGGGCTCAGATGTTACTAGCGGTTTTGATGGCAAACTGGACATAAATTCCGCCCCTCCCTTCCCTTGGCATACCGACTGGACTGTCAACCCACCTGGAAACAAGATTGATTTGTATTCCGTTGTTTTACACGAAGCAGTGCATATTCTTGGGTTTGCTTCTTTGATTGGCTTGGACGGAATGTCAAACAGCCCAGGCAATTTCTTTAGCGCATGGGACCAGTACATCTTCACTACCAGCAACTATATCCCTAACGGCAATAGCCTAGACATAAACCAAGTCATTACAAGCAATTGCCAATCAAATTGCTGGGAATTGAATACCACTCTTTTTGCTAACCCAATCGCCTTAGTTTCTGCTGTTGTCAATAACTGTTCGGCGGCAGGCAACTTAGACTTTATTTTTGGTAATGGGGCAATTGCGCCATTGGCGGGGGGAAATGGGGTCATTCCCGGTACTGACAACGATCTAGCAAACATGCTCAGCCATTTGAACACTACCTGCAACGGGCAAAATATTCCCTATGTCATGCAGACCATGCTGGGGCCAGGTGTGCCAAGGCGAAATTTAACCCAGCCCGAAATAGAAATCCTTTGTGAATTGGGCTATCAAACTAGTTCATGTAACGGATGCTATGTCTCTGCCAATATAGAGTTCCCGCATCCGTCAGAGAATGTGGACATGTTTGACGAATGCTGCACGAAAGACTACTATACCTGTGTTGGCACTACCATTACGATACCACACTCTGAACTGCTTTGTAATGATTTTACCAATGGTCCTGGCCTCGAAATAACGGACTTCTACAAATTCTCACTTAATGGCGGTCAATACTCAGTAGTTAATACGGGCACTTCCTTTGAAATCACGCCCAACGCACAAGGGCTTTTCCGCATTTTCTATACAGTCAGTGGCTGTGACTGCAAAATGAGCAATGCGGTATTTACAGTTTTGGCAGGACCTTGCATCACTTGTGACCAAGTAGACCCTTGTGAAAATTTAACTTGTGCAAATGGGTTTGAAGATTTTGACCCTGCAATTACTAGCTTCTATTCAACCTCGTTTTCCATTTTGTATGAATTGGGCGGTTATTGGGTTCATGTAGGTACAAGCCAAAACAGCCCTGATGTTTGCGAGGAAAGCAGCGGAAATAAATTTGTGCAAATGGCGAACCGTGAGGGATTGGCCTTGAAACTGCAAGAACCCATTGAGCCGAACGCAGTTGCTACAATTTCATTTAGGGCATCTGCGAACAACACCCCAAACATACTGGAATTCAAAGGAAGCCAATTTGGCCCCTGCCATCCTGACGATTCCAGAATTAACCTTGGTTGTGTTCCAACAGATTGTGGCATTCAAATCTTTGACCCGATTTGCATTGGTAATATTCCAATAAACAACCTTATCATCCATACTGGCAACAGTTGCCCAGACAACGCTGGTTTAATTGACTATTCTTTTGACTGGAAGAACCAGACAAATGTTCCCATCAATTATTTAATAATCACTGTCCAAGTACAAGGGGTTAAATGGGTGAATTTGGATGATGTTACAGTAACAAAATCCCATGTGGATGCCTGTTTCAGCACCAGTAACAATTGCCCTTCAGTCACTTTTACGCCTTGCGATCTAGGGCTTGTTCAAGGTCATTTGTGGGATTTCGGAGACTTGAGTACAAGCACAGAAACAAACCCTACACACACCTATTTGGAGAATGGGGTCTATACAGTGACCCATACGGTCACCGACGTATGCGGCAATATAGATGTAGAGACCATAGCAGTTTTTATAAGCTGTGTTTTCGCCTGCCCATGCACAGGAACAAACGCACTCAATATTAATGCGGGCACCCCATCACATAATCCCAACGACCCCGTGACTTTGATGTCCATTTCGGATACAGAGATTCCCAACCACACCGTTAGCAGCATTTTCTCGCCCAATACCTTGTACAACGGTTGCCTTGCAATAAAGGGCAACCTGATCATTGACAACAATTACGACCTCGCCATCCTCGGTGGTCAGGTTAGAATGCAGCCCGGGGCTCGAATCATCGTGGCGGCAGGGTCGAAACTAAGGCTCAGTTTTATCAACAGCGGCTCAGGGACGGAGCGTGGCATCCACGGTTGTGAACAGATGTGGCGAAGCATTGAGGTGCAGCCAGGTGGCACACTGGTAGCCAACTTTAATGTTGTGCAAGATGGGGAGTTTGCATTTGATGTCAAGGGGGATTTGGGCTTTATTTCCAAGCTTTCTGCAAATGGGAACACCTTCGACCGAAACCATGTGAGTGTCCGGGCAAACGGTGGCAAAATATCTTTGCCCTTCCCGTTCGCGCAGAACAAGTTTTGGGCAACTTCCGGCCTTTTGCCACAATTTTCCAACGATATTGCCAATTGGGATGCAAACGACCCTTATGCCGGCCTGTATTTGAATTCCACCAGTTTTTTCGTGGGGACAGAGAGCAATCCAGGGTCGGTCAATGAGTTTGATGGCTTGCGCAACGGGATATTGTCAAACCGCTCCAGTTTGAGGGTTTACCATGCCAAATTTCTCAACACTCAAGGTGTCTTGGCTTATCAAGAGGGCAACCCCAATTTTAACAATTCTCAGGGTGTCGGGATTTTCGCAAAGGGCGGTGAAAGTTTGGTTGTAAAAAACAGCACTTTTGACAATGCGCCTCGAGCGGTGCATACCGAAGGGACGGCACTGGAGTTCAAAAACAACCTCATTCAAAACGTAGATGTGGGCTTGTGGAACAAGCCCGGGCAGGGCCAGGTTATCAATATATATGACAACGACATCTTTTTCCGTGGAAGAGGAATTTATGTTGGAAGCCCGACTACGACCACAACAGTGTTCATTGACAGGAACGACCCGATTGAATCTATCCCAAGTGCTATTACCGACCCGGTAGGCGTAACGATAAACGCAGGCCCTGCCGCTTCAACCGTGATCAAGCGCATTGCCAATAACCAGTTCAACCTAAAAACCATCAATGACATTGGGATATGGCTCAATTTTTCTGGAAACTGGAGGGTACAGGATAACCGAGTAGATTACCTGACACCAGCTGGAAATGCAGGCACCGGGCAAGGCCTCTCGTTGAGTGGCTCAGACTTTAACTACCTTAGGGGAAACCAAGTATATGGGTCTGGAACGGCAGATAAAGCAGGCTTTAGGCTACAAAATTCCGATAATTGTACTTTGTGTTGCAACATTAGCGACGATATGTTTTCTGGAATGCAATTCCATGGAGAGTGTAACCCAAGTTTTCTCCGACACAATGAAATCCGAGACCACAATATGGGCTTGATTTGTTTCAACGGCGCGAGAATTGGAGACCAAATACTTGGTGGAAATACTTGGACAGGAAGCTATGGATTTGCAAGTGCAGTGCATGGAGGAGTACAAGATGACATCCAGAAATCAGAATTTTATATTGAACTTCCTCGTTTTGGAAGCGATTATTGGCCGTTGGATGTAAACTCCCCCGCCCTACCGGGACTATGGTTTAGGCCAGATCTGAGTGGCATGACCTCTACAGACGCTTGCGAACTTACTGGATGCCCCTCGCTCCCACCACCACCTGGCACCCCAGAGCCTCCTCGTTACCCCAATTCTGATGAGTATTTGGTAGCGAGTGGCACCTATGGTGGAAGCGGCACATACTCCGCTATGTCACAGTTTGAAGCCGAGCGCAATCTTTACCGCAATATTCGACGCGGAATAGTATTAACGAACAATGCTCCTAATCTTGCACAGTTTTATACCAACTCTACCAGTGGAACGATTGGCAAGTTTGACCAAGTAGAGTGGCGTATAGAAGATATGTGGAAGCCATCGCCTACAATACAGGCACTGTTAGATGCTTACCAAAGCACCATCAGCAACTTGTCCGACAACATCAACCGCATTGACAGCCTTTATGCTTATGCTGTTACTTTTACTGACACCATGCTGTTGCAAAATCAAAAAATCGGTTATTTTGCTGCTTTGGAGCAGCCCACGCAACAATGGCAATTGCTGATGGACAATGTGCGCATGACCCAACAGGGCTTAGTGCCGGCGATCACCACCTTGAACAATAGTGTACCCTCTGGGGATATACGGGTGAACAACCGAAAAACCCTGAGCAGAATTTATTTAGAGACTGTGGCTGTCGATAATTTCGTTACAACGCAGGCACAACGTAATGACCTTATAGCTGTTGCAAACCAGTGTTTTCTCATGGGTGGGGATGCTGTGCTGCAGGCGCGGGCATTGTACGCTGTGCTGGTGGCTCCTCTTCTTATTAGCGACGATCTGCTCTGCGCCGGTCAACAAAGACCAGAAGCGGACAGCCGCAATGCGGAACAAACAGCGACAAGGTACAAGGCCAGCATAGTCCCCAACCCTGCGCAAGACCAGTTCTCGGTGCAAGTTGAGGGCGCAGCCGCCAATGCGATGCTTCGGGTACAGGTGGTAGCCCCCAATGGAAATATCGTGCGCGATGCCTCAATTCAGAATGGCCAGGTGCTGAGCCATGCTTTTGCCCCGGGCTTGTACATCTGCCGTATTTACGTCGGCGAGGAATTGGCAAACGTGGTAAAATTGGTCATCATACCATAAGTTTAATTTCATTTCGGGCTGGCGGTGCATACCGCCAGCCCGATCTTTATTTTGGGGTTTATGAAGAACTTGATTATTTTCTTGGCAGCCATTGCTGTCCCAAGTCCGATAGTTGCGCAAGGCTATGAAAACACCATACTTTTTGGATATCAGGGTGGCCACTATTCTCCCAACAATCCGGAAGGGGGAATCAATATCTTGAGATTTGAGGAAGGAAACCTCCAAATCAGCGACAATCAATTGATAGATATGTGGTTCAACGACACCGATGCAGCGATCAGCGACAGCGCGGGAAACCTGCTCTTTTATTTCAACGGCGTTTATCTTGAAGATATCTCCCGCCAAATCATGGAGAATGGAGATACCCTTAATGCTTACATAGAAACTGGCTATGACCTTCCGCAAGGGGCCATAATTATTCCCTATCCAGGCCATTCAAATCAATATATTCTTTTTCATGAAGAAGAGGGATATGTAGATATCCCTGGTTGGACAAGCTCTTGTTTGGGACTTTATTATTCCGTTATTGATATGACTTATAATAATGGATTAGGAAAAGTTATAGAACGGAAAGTGCCGCTCCTGATTGATACTCTTGAGTATGGCAAGTTAGCCTTATGCAGACACGCCAATGGCCGTGATTGGTGGTTAGCTGTAGGTAAAAGCCACACCAATGTGTTTTACTCCATTCTGATAAATCCGAAAGGGGTACATTTGGTAAGGGCTCAGGCAGTTGGCTTAATTAGAGAAGACAGTTTTGGTCAAGCCTCATTTTCTCCAGATGGCACTAAATACATTATTTCAGGTGGTTATGGAGCTTCTATTAATGCTGGACAGTCTATAGAAATTTATGACTTTGACCGATGCCGTGGGGAATTTAGCAATCATCACCAAATAATTTTTAACGACCATACAAATACCCTCATGGGTAGTATTATTTCACCGAATTCACGCTGGTTGTATGCGCCTTCCATTCGGCTCTTGTACAAATTTGATCTTTGGGCCACTAATATCGGATCCAGTAAGGAATTAATAGATGAATATGAGCCATTTAATGATCCGTTTCCTACTGCTTTTATGATGGGCTATCTTGCGCCTGATGATAAAATATATATCTACACCACAAGCGGATCTCGCACTCTCCACGTCATTCACAAGCCCGATGAAGCAGGCGCAGACCGTGCCTTCGAGCAGCATGGCATCAGGCTTCATTGTTACAATTCGAGCAGCCTCCCCACTTTCGCCAACTACCGCCTCGGCCCTGTTGACGGTTCTGCCTGCGACACGCTGGGCATCGACAACGACCCTGTTTCTTGGTGGCGGTATGAACAGGATACTCTCGACCCACTTGCCGTAGAGTTTCGAGACCTTTCCTACTATGAGCCAGATACTTGGGTCTGGGATTTTGGAGATGGAGACATTAGTGCAGAAAGGCACCCATATCACAACTTCGACAGTGCCGGAATTTACCAGGTGTGCCTCACGGTAAGCAATGTGAACGGTTCGAACACACACTGCAAAACGCTTTATTTAGGCGTCTCGGCAACCGACAATCCTGTGTTGCAAAACCAGATCACGGTATCGCCCAATCCATTCTATGAATGGTTTTCCGTATCGTTAAGTACATATCTGCCCAACCCCATGTTTCGGTTGTACGATATGACAGGGCTTTTGGTTCGCGCAGGACAGATAACCTATGGAATCAATGAAATAGTGGCTAATGATTTGAATAGCGGGATTTATTTTTGGGAAGTAATTAGTAACAAGGAGCTTATTAAAGCGGGCAAAATCATAAAAATGGACAGGTAAAATGCCCTGATGCCCTCGAATTAATATGGCACTAACTATGCGTGGACGAAAAGTTGCGCTAAACGCGCAGCCTTCGACCACGCCCACGTTAGTGCCAATAATAGGGGTCTTTTGATCAGTCTCCGCTTTTGGCGCGGGCCCACTTTTGTTTGGCATCGGGTTGGCTCTCAGGGCAGTCGGCAAGTGCTGCCCAACAGCTTGGCCACGTTGACTTTTCTCAGTCCCCGCCCGGCGGCTCGAGCGACTACCCTTCCGCCGGGAGTTTGGTTCTTTTGCTTGGGCACGTAAAAAGGGCCTTTGCTTGATGAGGTGGGAAAGTGCGCTGTTTATGGCTGGTTCGGGTTTCTTGGCGGTGGATTGTGCAGGGCATCCGCCCGCAAGATTTCGCTTCGGGACTTGGGAAATAGCCCGTCGTTACGTCGCCGCGACATGGATAATAAATTGATTGTCAAGGGCTTTTGGCGGAAAGTGGTAAGGCTTGGTCGGCGGTTGGTTCAGGGCATCCGCCCGGAAGATTCCGCTTCGAGACTGGGGAATAGCCCGACGTTACGCCGCCGCGACATGGATAAATAATTGATTCTCAGTGGCTTTTGGGACAGCAGACAGGCTTGGGTGGCGATTGGTTCAGGGCGTCCGCCCGCAAAATTCCGCTTCGGGTCTGGGGAATAGCCCGTCGTTACGCCGCCGTGACATGGATAAAAAAATGATTGTCAACTACTTACGGCGGATAGTGGACTGGCGATATAAAAATTAATGGATTAGGGCAGACGCGGAAAAAAGGGCCTGAAGTGATAGTATATCGGACAGGATCAACAACTTAGCGCATCTGCCCGCGGCTTGAAAAAAATAATAATGGCACTAACTCTGCGTGGTCTCACATGGCCGGCTAAGCGCGGCCACGTAGCCCACGCCCACGATGGGTGCAATCAGAAAACAAATACCTTAACCATTAAATTTTTCGACATGAAACACACTTTCCAGTTCATATCGGTCATTTTGGCCGCCTGTTTCCTCAACTTCACTTTTTTGCCCGTTTCGGTCTTGAAAGCGCAGGCGATGCTGTTTGAGATGCTCAACTCTTCGTCATTAACGCTAACTTCAGATGAAACGGCGAAACTTGCCCAAATCCAAAGTAACACGTTAACTGAAACTATATGGCACGTAAACGTTAATCCCCTTTCAAATACTTTAGACGCGAGCAACCTTACGACCACCTTGCCAGGAGTTTCCGGAAGCCAAACCTTTACTGCTGATTATGTTTTCTCCCGCCCCAACGGTGACTATTACTGGAGCGGGGCCAATTTGTCAGGAGGACAGATTAGAATTGGAAAAACCGGTTCAGACTATTTTGGCAACATCAGCATTCCGAGTTTGGATGTTTACTATGGCATTCAAAAAATATCAGAAGGTCGGTATGTTTTGGTCAAATACCATGAGAACATTTTGAACGGCGCAGCGGATTGCGGAACCCCACCGATGGCAAACGGAGAAGAGGACACAGTAGTGGAGGACAGGGGCAGTTGTGGTGGAAATGTCATTCGGGTGCTTTTCCTTTTCACAAGTGGCGCAGTGATGACCGGGTTCGACCCATATGTAGTTGCTCCGGCAGTCATCAACGAATTGAATGCCTCCACTGTAGCAAGCGGGTTGTCAAATGGTGACATCTCTTTTGCATTAGCGAATATCGGGCAACTTAACGGCTTTGTAGAGTCTGGTGTTATTGCGACTGACCTTACCAACTTAGTTGGTAATGCTTCCGCACAGAGCAGCAGAGAATACAGCAAAGCGGACATAGTAGTACTGCTGACAGCCAATTCCTACTTTCCAGTTGTGGGCAGGGCGCAAGAAATCAGCGCGAGCAATGACAATGCGTACTGCATTGCAGCCATCCCCTTTGCTGCGACGGCCTTTACCGCAACGCATGAAATCGGCCATCTGATCGGCGCAAGGCATCAGTGGTGCGCCGCATGTGCGGCAGTCGGCTGTGACGACAACACCAACCACCATGGTTTTCCAATTGGGGCTACAGGTTTCCGAACGATTATGATGCAACAGGTCTGCGCGGGGGGCCGCGTTGGCCGATGGTCTAACCCCGACAACATGTTCATGGGTGCTGCCACTGGAGACAACGACAACAACAATGCCTCCATATTGAGAAGCAGGGCGGACAACGTTGCTTGTTTCTTGCCCGAACCGTCACTCCCAATCTATCCGTATTTCGATAATTGGGTGTATTTGAGCGGCCCTTACTGGGTGTGCGACGGAGACGATTCTCAAATATATTCTGTTTCGTTTAGCCCTCTTTGGTTTACCCCGCCGGTCGCCTACTCATGGGGGGTGAGCGGGAATGGTATTTCACCTTGGATTGACCCCGGTTGCAACACCAGCCAATGCACCATAACCGGGATTGACAACCTGCCGGACGTTTTTTATGTCCGGGCGACCGTCACGGATGTCAACAGACGGAGTGGTACAGATGTTTTCAAAATCAAAAAAGTTCAGTGCCTTGGCGGTGGTGGCGACGACCGGGGTATCGTTACTTCCATACTGGCGCACAGTAAAAACACCGTGTATCCTAATCCGTTTGCAGATAGAATAACAATCAAGCAGGTAGAAAAAGGCTCCTGGCTATCATTGACAGATTTGAGCGGTCGGGTGATTTCTCGACAACACCAGTCAGCAGATATTCCCGAGTTTCTTTGGGATTTGGAGGGGCTTGGAACAGGCTTGTATTTTCTGGTCATCGAAAACAACAATTCAGTTCAAAGATTCAAAATCTGCAAGCAATGAAAACAAGCATATATCTGACCGCCCTTTGCCTGATATTTCTTTGCTGCAAGAAAGAACCGTCAGACCAATGTTCAAAACCCGCCCAATGGACAGAGATAGAGTTGCCTGATTCTATCGAGTTCGACCGAACGATTGTTTATCTAAACGGTAAAGAGGTGAATTACGCTCCAATATTCACCTACTACCCTGTTTACAATTTAATTAATTACAGATTTTCACAACAAGTAGGTGACATCGTGAACGATTTTGGTTTTTCATGGCTGCCATTAGAGGAAGGCGAATATACACTTCACACTGATACTAAACCGCAAGTGGATAAGGCCGGTTCTTCATTTGGACAAACTTTTGATGAAGACATTAATGGATATTCTTACAAGTTGGAAGAATCGGTTAACGGTTTTTTTAACGTAGAACACCTTGACAGTATCAATCAAACTGTAAGGGGACGTTTTAAAGTGGCGTTTTGCCGCACTTCCACCAACGGCAATGCAGACTTAGGGCTGCCGGAACATTTGTTGTTCCAAGGGGTGTTTAATACAAAATACTCCAAAGAGTAGTAAATACGCACCCATCTATGCGCCCCCGACCATAGCCGCTAAACACGGCTACATCGGGGGCGCTCACGTTGGGCGAAATTGGAATACCAAATACCCTATAATTGAGCCCAAATCACAAACTTTAAACATTCTGTTGTATCTTTTGCTCCTGTCCTTCAAATCCCGTAATTTTGCTCTAAAAACAGGATTATGCAGTTCGCAGATATAAAAAACGACATCGCTTTTCGGAAGATTTTCGGCAACGAGCAGAAAACGGCTCCGCTCATCTCCTTTTTGAACGCTTCTTTGGAGTTGGAGGGGGAACATCAGGTGGTCAGCGTCTCCATAGCCAACCCGTACCAATTTCCACGCATTGCAGGAGAAAAAGCGACTATTGTTGACGTTCGGGCGACCGACCAGTCGGGCAGAAAGTTTGTGGTGGAAATGCAGGTGGCCGATAAGACCGGGTTCGATAAGCGGGTGCAATATTACATCTCCCGGGATTATTCCATGCAGATAGATAAAGGAGAGGACTATCCACTACTGCACCCTGCTTACTTCATTGGCATATTGGACTTCCCATTTGGAACTGATACAGACTACCACACCCGACACTTAATATTGAATAAGGCCACCAACGAGCATCTGCTGAAAGATATTCAATTCTCTTTCATCGAGTTGCCCAAGTTCTCGAAAGAAATGAATGAGTTGGATACGCCAATTGACAAGTGGACTTATTTCATCAAGCATTCGGAAGAACTACATGTTATCCCTGATTTTGCGAACGAAGATGAAGGTTTGAAAACTGCTTTTATGGAGGCAGATAAGTACCAATGGAGCAAAGAGGAGTTGAAGGCTTATGATAATGTAGGTATTAAAGAGCAGGATGAACGGGGCGAGAAGGAGATGATAGCAAAAAAGGCAAAGTTAGAAGTGGCTAAAAATCTTAAAACAATGGGCTTGTCAAATACTGATATAAGAGAGGCAACCGGATTGTCCGATGATGAAATAAATAGATTATAAATCGCCCAACTATGCATGGTCGGCGATAGCCGACTAAACGCGGCTACCGCGCCCATGCTTTCGTTAGTGCCAAAAAGAGAAAAATAAAATGATATACCAGTAAAGAAAAAGGAGGCAGTGGCTGCAACCGCTACCTCCCATCCGACTCGCCAGTCGGTTCCCGGTAGCACCGAAATGGCCGGGTAAAACAAGCAGAGTAGGGTTAAACAATAATTTTGCAAAAGTATGAAAAACCAGAGCACTTTCAACCTAAACCACTTTTCGTCGCTCTTTTGCTGTCAATGAGTTTCACTTCCTTTGCTCAAGGCAACCAATGGACAACATCCGTCAATGTTGGCGGGTCTGGCGGGCAGCCTTGGGCTGACTGGCTATTTGATGTAGTTTCGACCCAAGAAGGCAATTATTTTGCTGTCGGGTTTGCCCGTGAAGATGAAGAAAACGGGGCACATCCCGATGTGCCGGCATACTGTCTTGTTGGACCTAATGGGAACCTGCTCCGTGATGGGGTGATTGAAGACAGCCCTGACCCAAGCTTGATGACAGCAGGGCGGCTTAACAGTGTCGTCGAGGCAAACAATGACTCCTATTATTCGGTTGGTTGGCACGGATCAAAAGGCATATTGGTTCGCGTAAACAAATCAAGCCTTGACGCAACATATTTCGACATCCTCCCAACAGGATTTTCAAGCGGGCGATTGGTTGACATCGTGAATGTTATTGGGAATGGCAACCCATACCTACTTCTATCGGGCCAGGCTTCAAACGGGGGCGCTTCCCAGCGATGGGTCGCTGCTTACAATTACGATGGCACAAAAAAAGACGAACAGGTCTTTGCAATACAGGGGCAATTTTCAGAAGAGTCGAATGCCATTGACTACCATGTAAATTCAAATGGCACGGTCGAAATTTATTATGCCTCTAACGATCGGGTGAGCGAAGATGGCGGTTTTGGCTCTCACCGGCGACATGATGCCGATATTAGGGTGGGCAAAATGGTATACGACCCATCTGCGCATACTTTTTCAGAGACGTCCCAAGCCTTCAATTCAATTCTTCAAGGCCCAAGGGATGAAGAGGATATGCCAAATCAACAAGCTGTTGGCGCAAACACAATTTTTGGTTTGTTCCCTCCATCTATATCAGATCATTATCCTTATGGGCCAAAGTATAAGAATACGGCCTTTGAACGTCACTTCGATAACTGCAACGAAGAAACTCCCGTCAATGGATATTACATTGAAGACTGGTCTGACGGATCTGAAGATGTCCCGTATGGCATGGTCACAACCCAGAACCAAATCGTCGTCTCGGCCTTGCTCAACAGGATTATTATGTGGGGAACTGGGACAAACATCGCCTTAGGGAATGACGACCCCAATGAGCCGCTTGAGGGAGGGCTGAAATGCGAGTCTGGGCCCTGTTTTGGATATAATTCAATTGATTATTTATGGGGGGAGGCGTATTTGCTCTTTATAAACAAATCTGACCTGTCCCTCGCAAAAGCTACACATTTAGGAACATGGAGCGGGGGTGATTTTTTTCCTCAAGTCACAAAGACCTCCGACGGCGGGTTTGCCGTAACAGGGACTATCACTGGGTGCCCGCAAGGGCTGTCCCCGATAAAACATGACGAAGAGATGATGGTCGTGAAAGTAGATGCCAACGGAGATGTCGTTTGGCGGGAACACGTAAACGGTCAAAGCGAGGGCGCTTGCGGGTTTGGCATCACAGAAGCTCCTGACGGGGGCCTGGTTGTCGTTGGAAACACAGTAGGCAATGGCGATGAAGATTATCAAGCTCGGCTCCGATTGTGATTATGGCACGGCTAACATTCTTCCCAACAATGGCAATGACTATATCCTTTCGGCTGACGAAACATGGGATACCGACCGCAACGTAAAAGCGCGAGTGGTGGTTCCTGCCGGGAAAATACTCAGAATCCAGGGTACTGCAGCTGCCAAAACCACCGTTCGCTTTGCTGATAGTAAGGAAGTTTTCAATTTCAAGGAGCGGTATCCCATTGGCATCACGGTGCAAAAAGGCGGTACACTTCTCGTGTCAAATGCTATCCTGGCCGGATTCGATTGTAGCGGCACGCCCAAAATGTGGGACGGAATCAATGTAGAAGGCTCGGGTAATTCTGCTCTTGCCCAAACCATTGTCAATCAAGGCTTTGCAACTTTTGTCAATAGTGACGTGTTGAATGCCAGGCAGGGTGTTGTGGCATCCGCCGTTTGGTGCGGGACACCCGCCCCGATCGTCAACACTTATGCGGGCACTGGGAGCCAAGGCACGACCTACACTTCTGCTTTGTACCACGGCGGCCCATTTGGAGGGGCGCGAATTTTAGGCGTAAATTCACGCTGGATCGACAACAAACGCAGCGCGATCTTTATGAAATACAGCCAGGCGCTTGACAACAGCCGCTTTATCAACTGCAAATTCCTGAGCAATGGGCCCTTGGCAGACCCAAGCGAGATGTTGCCGCCCATTGCCAACGACTTCAACTATAACGAGCCCAGGGGCACCCAAACCCATGTTTCCATCTGGAGCACAAGGGCTCAGTTTACGAACTGCGATTTCCAGGGCAGCACTGGCATCATACCCGACTATAGGCCCTTTGGCATTGAAGGCGACGACCCTAAAATAGTAGCTTCAAGCGGGAACATGAAAGACCTTAAGATCGGCATCGAGTGCAGAAGCCCCTTGGGGAGCATTTTGGGAACGGTCAATGCTTCGGGGATCACCTTTGACAATGTGGTGCAGGGCATCAACCTGCGCAACTCCACAGCTGATCAGGTCACTGGCTGCCACTTTCTGAACATCCCTGCGCCCAATACTTTCCAAGGGCTTAGCCCGGTGGGCATTTTCGGGGAGTTCAACAAAGGGGCATATATTTGGGGCAATGACTTCCATGGGGTTTCATCGGCACAAACCTGGGGCATCGTAGAGCACAACACTTTGAACCAGGGCTGCGATATATTGGAAAATCAGTTCTTCGGCACCCGCGTGGGCAACCAGTTCGAGGGGAACAACGGGCAGTTGTTCGCCAGATGCAATGATTACACGGGCATGGGGTTCAGCGGATGGGCAGCGGTAAAAAACGCGAATGTGGGCCTGTTGCCACCTCAAGGCAACCCAATACCGCTTCAAGCAAAAGCCGACAACGAGTTCTTTGACTTCTGCGACGGCAGTTCGGACATCCACATTTTTTCGGAGTTTGCCTTCAGTTATTTTGACAAGGTCGGCAACCAGCATCCGACAGATGCAGATTGTGTGAGCGATATTGTGAATCTCAGTCTCGATATTAATGATCTCACTCCGCCAAATTGCTATGTGATGAACCCACCTTGTGACCCGCCCTGCCGTTTGGCGCAATATTTCGCATCTCCCGGCACCATTCGCGACCGCAACATAGCCCTCCGGGGCCTGATTCACACAGGTTTTGATGCTGAAGGGGCAGATTTGCCCGCTCAATATGACAACGTGCTGAGCCTGCTGCAATTCCGCAACCAGCCCGAGGACCAAATCTTGCGGATTGGGTCTCTCGCCAGCATGGATCGTCTTGCTGATGCACAGGCCGCAAACAATGCCCTGAACACCGCCACCGCACAGAATGCAGCGTACAAGGCTTATTTGACCAATATTTTAAGCTCGGGCACGGACTTGACAGCCCTTCCGGCAGCCAATTACAATACGGCCATGTTGTCCTTGACAGCGGAAAATGTCTGCACCCGGGCTATGGCAGAAAACCTGCAGTACTTCAGAGAAGGGGTCTATCATCCGCTCGTTGCCGTCAACCCGGAAGGAAGCGAAAGCCGCCCCCTAAGTGAAAGGCAGGAAGCCCAATCCCTCAATCAAAGATTGAAGATCAAGGTGTTGCCCAACCCATTCAGCGACGAGGTTATTTTCGATTTGAGCGGTTTGCCCTTGTTGGAACAATACAGCCTGAGCATTACAGATATGCTTGGCCGAACTTTGTTTTCCATGCCCGTGAATGGCGGGCTCCCATTCAAGTGGCAAACATCCCAAATCTCTGATGGGCCGTATTTTTATCAAATCCGTTCGGACAAAAGGATCGTGCAAAGCGGGAAACTTTTGAAAGGAACAAAGTAGTCTTTCACTGGGCCCTCGCGCAGTGTTTTGCGCAAGGGCCCTTTTCTTTTGGCCATGCGCTACTTCAAGATAGTCTTTCTGTTGCTGTTTGGGCATTTTGCAACTGCCCAGGTATCGTATTTTAACACCCAGTTCGATTACAAGCATTACTGGGAAGCGGCAGGTTATTCGAGTGTTGAAACCGATAGTTTTTACCTGCTGCCCGCGTCATTTGGCACGCCATGGATAGATATATTGGACACCGCATTTGTCCTGAAGATCAATAAATACGATGCGACCTTGAACTATAAAAAGATCGATTTTTTTGAGGGGCAGAGGGCAGTAAATATCTGTAGAACTGCCCATCCGAACCGTTTTTTGCTGCAAGGCAGGAAATATCCAGGGCATTCCGGACCAAACGTTGACACCGATATTTATTTGTGCTACCTTGATGCGGGAAGCCTCGATACGTCAAATATGAACATTTATGGCCTTCCCGGCCGAAACGATAATTTCTACCGCCCCATACACACCTCCGACGGTGGCTTCTTCTCCTCCGGTTGGTCGTTCGTCACGCCCACAGGAAGGCAGTCCATCATCCTCTTTAAGTGCGACAGCAACCTCAATCAACAGTTTTTCAAACTCTACCCGCAAGACCCTCTTGAGGACTACGGTGCCTTAGGGCTGGTAGAAACCCCTGACAAAGGAATCATCATTGTGGGGAGCAAGCGCCAGAATATTTACAACGATAACGCCATCGTATTCAAGGTGGACACCTTGGGCAATATCAAATGGTGGAAAGAATGGAGCCACAACGGAGATACCACCAACGTCTATTTTCAGGATATTGTACCCAAGGGAGACGGTACATATTTATTGATCGGAAACAGGCGCTTCGATCCACAAGTCGGCCCCGCCCATGAAACCTTCTGGGTAGTCAACATGGACGGAAACGGAAAAATACTTTGGTGGAAGGAACATGACCCCAACTTTTACGCTGGCTGGCAGACCATCACACCCAGCCTCGACGGCAACTTCTACGCCTCCGGAGTAGCGACGGAATACAACCCTGACTTCCCCTCCGGCTTTGTGCAGTATGCCGTCATCAGCAAACTAAGCCCAAATGGCGACTTGTTGTGGCACAAAAAATACACCATGTCGCCTTCTAGCAAGTACTACGACATCTTTTTCAACGTGCTGGCCACCTCCGACGGGGGCATCCTGTGCAACGGCACCACTTATGAGGACGACACCACGCGACAGAATGCCTGGATCGTCAAGCTCGACGGAAACGGCTGCATAGGCCCTGGCCCCGGGTGCAGTACCGATACCGGCGAGCCGATCGTGCTACCCGTGGGAAAGAACAGTTGGATCAGCATCTCGCCAAACCCCACCGGGGGCTTGGTGCGCATCACCACCAACGGGGAACACCGGATCGAAGCTGTTCGAGTCTTCGACACCGCGGGTCGAATGATCCAGCAGGAGTCGAGCTTGGACGATCAGGAATTGTGGATAGACTTGAGTCGCGCACCCCCGGGCGGGTACGTTTTTTCGGTATTGGTAGATGGCGTATTGACGGCGCGGCAAGTAGTAAAATCATGATGTATAAAATAATGGCACTAACACCGAATGTGCGAAAATGCCTCCTAAACGTCGGCACATTCGCACATCCAAACGTTGTGCCAAAAATAAATATAATAAACTATAATAAGTCAACCATATACCACACCAAGCTCGTCTAAAAGAAAAAGAGGCAGCGGTTACCGCCGCCACCTCCTGACCTGACCCCGATAGCCCCCGGTTCTCATCCTGAAATGGCCGTGCTAAACAATCAGAGTAAGGATCACTTAAACCATCACAAAAGTATGAAACTCTTAAGATTTCATCGCTCCTCCACACGCAGGCAGTTGTTGCCCATCTTTACCTCACCTCTCTTTGGAATTGCTATGCTCTTTTTGGCCTTCCAAAGATTGCCTGCTCAAACCGAAGAACAACAACTATGCAACTTCTCGGCCAACACAGCCATTGGTTGCGACAATGTGACCGTTAATTTTTCTGGCAACTCAAACTGGCCTACCCATCAGTGGGATTTTGGGGACGGTACTCCAATATTATCAGGTGGACCTGCCCTTTACCAAGTCAGTCATACCTATTACAATATTAACCCTTATGCCGCTACGGCCCCCATTGCCAGGCACAGTTTGGACGGTACTTTTTGGTGCGAAATTCCATTGCAAGACTTCATACCCGGCATCTTTATCGGCAACGGCTGCTGGAGCACAAAAACGGTCAGCAATTTGGTATCTACCGGCACTTTGCCCGCAAATGAGCTGCAAGGGAAAACCTTGTATGTGTTTGGCGATTTAGAGGTTGATGTTCCATACGTTTTTAACGGGTGCAACATATTCCTGAGCAGCGGGGGCAAGTTGATCGTAAAATCGGGTGGGGCATTGACGCTCAAAAACAACACGGTTGCTGACGCACTTATTATTCCTGGAAACGCAATTTGTCAGAGCCTTTGGAACGGCATCGATGTGTTGCCAGGCGGGACGCTAACGACCAATGGCGCCACCATTCAAAACGCCTACTATGCTGTCAGCCCGGTCAACCCCGGAAACATCAACCCATTGCCAAAACTAAGCCTTCGCAACACCACTTTCAAAAGGAATTTTGTGGGTATCTACGCGGCAGCAGGGCGTTTTGTTGTTTCCCTGTTCATCAACAACACCTTCGAAGGCTCGGGGTTCAACCCAATTTACCCACAAGGAGCCTGTCACGTTCCAGCCCAAATAAGCGGAGTCCCTTACTTGCAGAGAACCTACTGTAGCATCTATTTCGACGGGTCTACGGGCGGGTCGCTTTTGTTGGCCGGCCAAAGCGCCAGCAACCGAGGCATACGTGTCGTCCTGCCGCATGACCGAGGTACAAAACGGCGTAGAATTGGACGAGAGCGGGACTGGCAACTTCTTGAAGGGCAGCGTTAACGGCTGTTACATCGGCTGCACCAAGTACCTCCCCAATATCAAAAAACGCTCCACTGGCATTGAAGTAAAAGATCCGAACATCACATATAGTAACTTTCAAATCAATGGCAATGACATTGATGTAGATCAGCCAGAGGCGTACTCTCCATTTGTTGACACGTCAATCCTTCCGATTGGGATCAACGTGGTGGCGATGCACATCCGGGCATCGAACAATGCGATGGTTTTGAACATCGGCACAAACAATATTGACCTCATAAAAGGGCATCGGGGCATTGTTTTTGGGAGACAAATATCCTTACTGCAACTCCCGTTATCATGTTTCTCCGGAGGCGGATGTGGCAAATGTCACAAATCCTGTGAATCAAGGCCCAATGCAAAACTGCGGAAATTGGTTCACTGTTGAAGGCACAGAAACTGACTATACCTGCGGAGGAACAACTGGTGGGAGCGGGACGCTTACCAAAAACGAAGCAGATTTGAATTTGGCAGATGGTGGGACATTGAGTCTTAGCCCGGGATACAAATGGAGTTCTGAAATGGGCTTGATTCGGAAATTCACAGAAAACCCAGCCTTGGCGACAGGGGATGCAGTTATCAGCGGGTTTCTACAATCACAACAAGGACAGCCAGTAGCTGCCATGTATGGGGCACGAAACGGCATCAATAGTCTCGAAGCAAGCATCTCTCCTACTTTGTTGAGCATTATCCAAAACACGCTGGTTCAGTTAGATGTAAATGAGGCCAGCCTGCTTGCATTATTGGGGAGCATTGACAGTGACCCAAATGCTTTGGCATCCTTTACGACGCTCAATGCCCAGACAGAAACATTGGAGCAATCGCTCCAATCCTACACGACATCAGCTTTGAGCAGTTTGGCAATTAGTGCAGCTACCGTGCACAACACCAATAACAATATTATTTCTTCCGCACTGCCCTGTGAGGCAGAGCGTTACATCAACGGGCTGTATCTGGAAACCCAATTCATTGCGCCCCGTGCCCTTTCCGCATCTGAGATTGAGGCTGTTAGGCAGATTGGCCTGAATTGCCCGAATGACGCGGGCAGTATTGTCTATCTGGCAAGGGCATGGCACTACTTACAAACTGGAACAATGGTTTACATGGACTGCGGCAGTTTTGTTCCACCTATGGGCGGAAGCGAACGAATCAGCAAACCAAAATCGGAGTCCCCAAGTGATTTGGTATTGATGCCTAACCCAGCTGACGGCAGCGTAGAGGTAAAATTTCCTGCCAATGTGGGAGAAGGCACACTGAATGTCACAGATTTATGGGGTAGGCTTTTGCTCCAGCGCAAGATACCCGATTCAGAAGAGGTTGCTTCGTTGACAATTCCCGTTGAAGGACTTGCTAGCGGCATCTACCTGATCTCTGTCAAAGGAAAAACCGGAAAACTGCTGACCAAAAGGCTGACCATCGCACACTAGACAATAAGGCAGGATGCTCTTTAAAGGGCATCCTGCCTTTTCGATTTAACTTCTATGGATCATCGACCCATGCGTGACTACCTGTCTTATCTGATACTCATCCTTTCCACTTGGGCTTATCCTTCCCAAGCCCAAAAGCATGACTATATGTGGCCACTGGGCTTGGGGCCAGGCTGGAGTGACTATAATTTCTTCCTTGATTTTAATAGCGTCGACACCCCAAGTGTAATTATTCGGTCAGACACGATGAGTACTGGGGCATATACAGCCTCGTATTGTAATGAAGAAGGAGATATATTACTGTATTCAAATGGCTTTTGGATACTAAATAAGAATGGCGAATTTGTTGAAAACAGTCTGGGGTTAAATCCGACAATTACATTGCCTGAGTGGCACAATTACAGTTATCCCGGTGGTCAATCCGGCTTTTTTCTTGAAAAGCCAGATGACCCAACTACGGTCTATTTCATCACCCTTGACTTTGGCTCGCACCCTGCCCAAGAGTGGCCGTATAGATTCGTGGGCCAAAATCTTATGGTGGCGACCATTGAACTTATCGCAAATAATGGCGTGGGCAAGGTGACAGAAAAAAACAAAATCCTGCTCACGGGCACTTTGATGTCGCCAGCTGCCTGCCGCCACGCCAACGGGCGCGACTGGTGGATAATGGTGTCAGATGCAGACGAGAACCGACAATATCGCGTATTGCTTACACCTGAAGGGTTTTCAAGCCCAGACTCCCAATTCATTGGCACCAAGCCCAATTCGATACCATACGACGGAAGTAATAAAAGAAGTCAGGTTGTGGGCAATTGCTTTTCGCCATCTGGAAAATACTATGCGGATATCAACGACTGGCTTGGGTTCAGCATTTTCCAGTTTGACCGCTGTAGTGGACTTCTTTCAAACGAACGTCGTGTTAATTATCTCCCTTCAATAGATCCGAATAGTGGCCCTTTTTATCATAATTCTAATGGTTCTGGTGCGGTATTTTCTCCAAATAACAGTTTTTTTTATAAAACAACAAGGGTGTCATTTAACGGAATAACCCCAAGCGGCACTTTGCCCTATCTGTTTCAATATAATTTATCGGCATCAGACCTTCAATCAACTGTCGATACGGTTAACACAATAGACAGCAGCGATTATCACTACCCTTCAAACATTACCTGGGACGGCTTCTTCGGCGCAGAGCTTGCCCCGGACGGTCGTATCTATGTGGTACATGAAGGAAATTCGTACTGTACGGTGCAATATCCCAATGTAAAAGGCAAGAGCTGCAAGTTTGTCCATGACAAACCCTTTTTTGGAGTTACCATCGGCTCAGCCATCCCTTATATGCCCAATTACCGTCTTGGTCCGCTCGACGGTTCGCCCTGCGACACGCTGGGGCTGAATAACATCCCCGTCGCCAACTTTCGGATAGACGACTCGCTGGGGTTTTCCACCCGTTATTTCTATGATCTCTCGCACCATGAACCTGCCGTCTGGTATTGGGACTTTGGAGATGGGCACACCAGCTCGGAGCAAAGCCCACTGCACAGCTTCGATAGCGCGGGCATTTACCAAGTGTGCCTTACCGTGAGCAATCAGTACGGCAGCGATACCTACTGCCGTACGCTCTACCTCGGCATGTCATCAACGGAAAATCCAGTGCAAAAAAGCCGGATTATGGTTTGGCCCAACCCCTTTTCCCAACGGCTGGTGGTTTCTCTCAACGCAACATTACACAACCCGGTGTTCCTTTTGTATGATGTCGTCGGACGTTTGGTGCGTAAGGAGCGAGTTGCGCATGGAATAAATGAAATACAAGTGGAAGATTTGAACGGTGGAATGTATTTCTGGGAAATCGAAAACAATGGAGAGTTTGTTAAGTCGGGGAAAATTATCAAGACTGGTCAATAGTACTTGGTATACCCTCTGATAAATATGGCACTAACAATGCATGGTCTCACATGGCCGACTAAGCGCGGCCACGTAGCCCATGCTCACGATGGCGGCTATTAAAAAACCAGCGACAGCAATAAAATTTCATAACCAGATTATAAAAACTTAAGTAAATGAGCAAAAAAAAAGCAGCGAATGGTATCGATATCTTGAAGGAAATCAAAAAGCGAAACAAAGCTTTACCAGTCATCATACTATCCAGTCAAAAAAGTTATGGAACAGCCGCACAAACCATCATGTATGGCGCCGTACACTATGTGACAAAAGGTCAAGATGCTTTTGAAGAGATTTTCCAACTAATTAATGCTAATGTGTAGATGATAGATTTAACCTTTTTAAAAAATTTTACCAAAGACGATCCCAAAAAAATGAAACGCTACATTTCACTTTATCTTGATGTAGCGCCAAAAACCTTTGAGGAAATGCAACGTAACCTCGAAAGTGGAGATTGGGAGCAGCTTCGTATTAATGCACATTCCTTAAAACCACAAGCTGATTTTATGGGAATTAATAGTTTAAAAGAAGAACTCATCAAAATAGAAGAAGCGGTGAAAACGAATAATTTGGAGGTTATCGAAGAACTATTTAGTGCATCGCTCACAATATCTATTAATTCGGAGACTTTACTTAAAGAGATGTTAGATCAACGCTAAAAAAACGCCTTACAACACGCGCTAGCCGACAATGCTCCTAACGTCGCACAGCGGCTAGCGCAACCGTAGAAACAGAAATTAAAGAACTTAAAAAATCCAGTAGATATTTGTTGAACTCATTCGGTTGTTCAAGATTAGAAACATGTCCGGCATTTTCTATAATTTTCAAACTTGAGCCTTTGATGTGTTTATGCATAAATTCAGATTGGACAAGTGGCGTTACTTCATCTGCTCTGCCGCAAATAATAAGTGTTGGAATGCGAATAGCATCTATAGACGAACAGGTTTCGGAACGCTCTGCCAAAGCAGTTAACCCTGCGGTAATTATCTCCTTAGAATTTGCAAACACAATACTTCGCAAGTGTTCAACGATTTCCATTTTATTCGTCAACGAATCAGGATGGAAAACACTTTTAATAAATTTTTCATTAAATGCATCTACGCCATCAAGGTTAATTTGTTCGATTGTTTTGTAACGCTTTTCTTTTACTTCAGCGGTATCTGCAATGCATTGCGTATCGCATAAAATCAACGCCGCAAAGCGTTCAGGATACTTTTTTACCGCATTCAAAGCAATAAACCCTCCCATTGAGAGACCGCAAACAATTGCCTTTTTAATATTTAATTTATCCATAAACAACACTAAATCTTCACAAAACAAGTCAATGCTTAGCGGTGTTTTTTCATCTGTTGATTTGCCAAACCCACGAATATCGCAAGCTATTAAACGATTTAAAGATTTTAAACCATCAAGTTGCCCTTTCCACATTGACTTATCGAAGGGATAGCCATGAAGAAATATTACAGGAACAATTCCTTCTCCAACATCATTATATGAAATAGTGATATTGTTGACTTCTGTCAATAAATTTTGATAAGAATTATCTAATTCCATTTTTACAATTTCGTTTATTGGTAAAAGTTCCCAGGTTTTCTTCATAGGGAATGGTTATCGGCATTTCATTCGGATATTTCAGCAACTCAGGATGCTTTTCCCTAATGTTGTTAGTAACACCTAAAATCATTTCGTTCAACTCTAATTCTGTCTTCATGTTTTTTAATTACAAAATAAAATTTGTAATTAATTGATCTTCAACACTTGAAGAAGCAAATTTACGCCTTTAAATACTCAATAGCCTTACAGAATTAAAATTTATAGTTATATAATTCACATATTTACAGGCAAAAGACATGGACCATTAGCGTACGAACGATAATAAAATACTACTGGTAACTTTTAGGGCTTAACAGCTGACGGTGCATTTCAACATACCAGTCATTTCGGAAATCTCCGTAACGCCATACTTGATCGCATCATCCCAAGAGCACAGCGTATCGAATTGAAAGGAAAAAGCAGACGAAAAAACCTAAAACAACTACCTTGACCCCAACATAATCCGTACTTATCCACATAGGGGGTCAAAGCTCCGGAATGAGGGGGTCAGATACTCCGGAATAAACACCAGAGCTTAAATTCAAATAAGATGCCCGGCCTCTACCTCCATATCCCATTTTGCAAGCAGGCCTGCCACTATTGCAATTTCCATTTTTCTACCACACTCCGAGCGAAAGGGGCCATGGTCGAGGCCATTTTGAAAGAATTGGAATTGCAACAAGGCTATCTCGGCGGCGCAGCAATTCAATCGGTTTATTTTGGGGGTGGCACTCCTTCTTTATTGGAAATCAGTGAGTTGGAGCAGATTTCTAACAAGATAAACCAGATACATCGTGTCGCTCCCGATGCCGAAATCACCCTCGAAGCCAATCCCGACGACCTTACGCCCGAAAAACTCCGCGACCTGAAAAACTACACCCCTGTCAATCGCCTCAGCATTGGCATACAGTCTTTTGCCGATGAGGATTTGCGCTGGATGAATCGCGCCCACACCTCAGCGCATGCCCGCGCTTGCCTGGACGATGCGCTGAGCATTGGATTCCACGACCTCACGATTGACCTGATCTACGGAGCGCCTACCACCCCGGATGCGCAATGGGCCGACAACCTTCGCCTGGCTTTTGAGTATGACATTCCGCACCTTTCCTGCTACTGTCTTACGGTGGAAGAGGGTACCGCGCTTGGCACTTTTGTCCGCCGAGGCCAACAGCCCCCTGTGGATGAAGACCGTGCTGCCCGGCAGTTCGAAATGCTCATGGAAGCCGCAGCCGCGAAAGGGTATGAGCATTACGAAATTTCCAATTTTGCAAAGCCTGGTCGCTATGCCCGGCACAATACAAACTATTGGCGATCAGCGCCGTACCTAGGCGTGGGACCTTCAGCGCACTCCTTCGACGGCGTTTCTCGCCAATGGAACGTGGCAAATAATGCTCAGTATATCAATCAGTTATCTGAAGGTAAAATACCATTTGAGCGTGAGGAACTCACCCCTATGCAGTGCTACAACGAGTATGTGATGACCTCCTTGCGCACCATGTGGGGCACAGATTTGGAAAAAATCATGGCCATGGGCGAAGGGTTTGCCCAGCATTTTGAAACGGAGGCGCGGACCTTTTTGGAAATCGGGGTGTTGGAACAAGAAGGACAAACGTTCAGACTTTCTCGTGCAGGAAAGCTCTTGGCCGACCGGGTGGCGATGGAGTTGTTTTTTTGACAGGATGGACAAGATCAACAGGATTTTATGATCCTGTTGATCCTGTCAAAAAAACAACCTTATCACATCCTCCCAGTATCTTTGCATCATGTTACGAATCCTATTAGTCGAAGACGAAGCCCATATCCGCGAAGCGGTGAAACTAAACCTCGAGCTCGAAGGCTACGAGGTGGTGGGTACGGGAAATGGACGCAAGGCACTCGAGCTGTTTGCCGGCCAACATTTTGACCTGCTGTTGCTTGATGTGATGTTGCCCGAAATAGATGGCTTTGACATCACTGAAAAAGTGAGGCTTACGAACACGGAGGTTCCTATTTTGTTATTAACGGCCAAAGACATGAGCCAAGACCGCGTGATGGGTCTAAAAAAAGGTGCCGATGATTATCTCACAAAGCCGTTCAATCTTGAAGAACTTTTACTTCGGGTGAGCAAACTCCTAAAAAGAAGTCAACGACAAAAAGGCGAATCGCTTTCTTTGTTTGAATTTGGTGGCAACAAAATAAACTTTGAAACTTTTGAAGCCACCACGTTTCGGGGTGAAGAAATCACGCTAACCAAAAAAGAAACCATGCTGCTCAAACTCCTTGCCGAGCGCAAAGACGAGGTAGTGAGCCGCAATCAAATACTGCAAGCAGTGTGGGGATACGATGTTTTTCCCAGTACGCGCACGATTGACAACTTCATACTTTCGTTCCGAAAATACTTTGAGGAGGACGCCAAGACGCCGCGATTTTTTCATTCGATTCGGGGGGTTGGGTATAAGTTTACCTTATAAATGTGGTCATTGTTATCGTGAGTTTTGGATAACCCCATCTTTAGCCATAAACAAAAACGGCGTAGCCGTGACATTTCTGTAGCCCGATAGGGCGTTTGTGAGGATAGGAACGGCGTAGCCGTGACATTTTTAGGTCGAAATAATGCCACGGCTACGCCGTTCTGAAAAAATTTAACGCTGGTGCTACAGGAATGTCGCCGCGATGCGGCTAAAAAGCCCGTTTTATGCAGGAACTATCCAAAACTCACGTTAATGTTAAAAATGTGGTCAATGTGATTTCACCCCCCAACGACGCCAAGTGCTACGGGAATGTCGCCGCGATGCGGCTAAAAAGCCCGTTTTACGCAGGAACTATCCAAAACTCACGTTAATGTTAAAAATGTGGTCAATGTGATTTCAAAACACCCCAACGACGCCAAGTGCTACGGGAATGTCGCCGCGATGCGGCTAAAAAGCCCGTTTTACGCAGGAACTATCCAAAACTCACGATAATGTTAAAAATGTGGCCAATGTGATTTCACCCCCCAACGACGCCAAGGCCTGGCAGCTGGCGACAAGTAAACCAATCACCATTTTACCAATCACCATTTTACCAATCACCACATGTGGTTGCTCAAACAAATACTCATCCTGCTTATCCGGCTGTACCAAGTGACGCTTTCTCCGTTTTTGGGGGTCAATAAGTGCCGATACCAGCCCACTTGCTCGCATTATGCCATTGAGGCGTTGCAGGTTTGGGGGCCGTTCAAAGGGACTTATCTGGCGGCGAAGCGGATTCTGCGCTGTCACCCTTGGAGTAAGCACCCAATCATGGACCCAGTGCCAAGCAAGGCGGAGCAATAATTATTTTTCCAAATCAACGTTTTTGCGCCACCCAATCACCCAATCATTTTCAACACACAGACACAACATTCTATGAAATTTTCCCGCTATTTCCCTTTGGCCCTTTTGTTGATTTTTGCAACGGCGGTGCTGGCCCCCGCTTGCAGCGAAAAAGTAGGCTGCCCCAAAGCCACCCATGCCAGCGATGTTTTTTCAAAAGATGGCAAGAAAAGCAAGAAAAACTGATCCAAACATGAAGATCCGTCATTATTGGCCACTGTTTTTCCTGTTGTTTTTTTCGGTGGCCTTGGCCGCGCCCGCTTGTAGCAAAAAAAGCGGCTGTCCGGCCGAATCCAGTTTAAAAGCCCCCAAAAAGAAAAAAGGGAAACCACAGAAAGGGTTGATGCCCAAGAAAATGCGCAAAAAGGTGGGTGGCTGAGGGCATTGACTAAATAGTAAGGGCACACGGATGACACAGATTAGACACGGATTGGTATTTAAAATCCGTGTCTAATCTGTGTCATCCGTGTGCCCTTACTATTTAGTCCCGCAGGAGAACTTCAAATAACTTTTTTTGTATATTTTGGACGTATCAGCCAAGTCGGCTCAATTTTCGCAGCTTCTTTTTTTCATCCTCGCTCATCCACCAATAACAATCTCATTTCCATGAATCGAGTTTTACTCCTTTTGCTTTCGGTCCTGACAATCAATCTTTTTGGCAAAGTTCTTTCTCCTGAAAGCTGGACAAAAGAAACCCCAGCCTACTTATCCATTCCACAAAAAACCAAAAAAGTCCAATCAGAAAACCACCCATCTCCTGATCTCTATATCCTTGCGGACACAATTGATCCAGAGATATTCTGTCCAGTTTCCGACACTATCCTCCTGGCTTCAGGCACTTGCGATACGGTGCTGAACTACACCGTTACGGCCACCGACGACCAGGGTACAGCCATCGTCATTCAACTTTCAGGGCCGACGTCCGGCAGTGTGTTTACCGAAGGGATTAGCACATGTGTGTTTTTGGCTACTGATTTGGCGGGCAATACAGCAACCTGCGCTTTTACTTTTACGGTAGAAAGTTCTGCCCCAACAATATTTGATTGCAAAGATCTTGTGACCATAGAACTGGATTCCAGTTGTGCCAGAACGCTCGCTTTTTTTGAGGCGCTGGAAAGTGATTATGGCTGTGCGTCAGATTTTATAGTGGAAGTTGACAAAACGCTTCCTTTTGGGAATGGCCCTTGGCTGCCTGCTGTCTTCAACGCTACTGATATTGATAAAACATACCAGAACAGAGTAACGAATGTCGACAGCGGGATCAAGTGTTGGGGCAATGTGAAGATTCTGGACAAAATCGGGCCAGTGTTCAATTGTCTGGACATAATTGTATCCTGTGCGGAAGGAAATCTTAGCCCAGTGTTCTTAAAAGACAGCCTCGGATTATCTGCTGCCATGCCGCAAGTGAGCGATGCTTGTGGACCGCACAGTACCCCTACCTACATTGACAACAGCGTCTCCTTTTCCTGCGACACGCCTTATACCAAAATTGTTAGCAGGAGTTGGCTGGCCATTGATACAAGCGGCAATACAGGCACTTGTGTACAACACATCAAAAAACACCGGCACACCCTTGATGAATTGCAATTGCCGCCAGATGTGACGCTTCAATGCCAGGATTCAAACACGGCGCCAGAATTTACAGGCGCGCCATTTGCGCTGTTGAACGGTAAAAAATACAGTTTGGAAAACAATGCGCTATGTGAGCTATCTGCATTTTATGAAGATTTTCCACTCGCCCTTCCTTGTGGCGATGTGCGGGTAAGGCGGCTCTGGGAATATTTTGATTTCTGCACGGGGCTTTCTGAAGGCCCCTTTTTACAAAACATCTATATCCTGGACGAATCGGTTCCGAGTATCGCTTGTCCGGGTTCGATTATGGTGACTGTTGATGCAGATACTTGCCACGGTGCGATGGATTTGCCGGATGTTGTGCTGGATGATGATTGCTCGCAATTGGCTTCTATTCAAGCCTTTTGGGTGGAAAACGGCTTGGCCAAAACGCTTCTAGGGTCGCTGGCCGATTTTACGGGAAATGACAGCACAGATTTTGATACCCTTGGGGTAATGGGTATAGCAGTCTTACCACTGGGAACTACCACAATTTCCTATGTGGCAGAAGACAGTTGCGGCAACATCGGTGATTGTACGTTCAACCTGACAATAGCCGACATGGTGCCGCCCGTGGCGCGATGCGATACCTTTTCTACCGTACAACTTTGGAGCGACGGTTTGCTGGCTATAGGGGCTGGGGAACTGGACAATGGCTCGACGGATGGCTGCACGCCCATCTCGTTCAAAGCCAGATTTTTGGAAACTACTCCCTGCCTGTTTGATACCCTCTGGACCGATACTTTGCGATTCTGCTGTTTGGATCAAATTGACACCTTGAATGCGGTGCTGCGCGTGTATGATATATCGGTGCCATTAGGCGACGTAACAGCGAGCTATGGGGCGGGGCATTTCAGTGATTGCGCAATGAAAATTGTTGTCACGGATTCAAACCCGCCACTGTGTGTTGCACCGCAAAACCTGGTCGTGAATTGCGAAAATTTTGACCCGACGCTTGAATCCTATGGCCTTATTAGCGCAACTTCTTGCGTGGTAGATTCGATGGCCTTGGAAGTGGATTATACACAGTTCGATACGTCGTGTAGCCAGGGGACAATCACGAGAAATTTTAAGGTTTTTGATGTAGTGGGAAATATGGGCGTCTGCGCCCAAACCATAACGGTGGAGTATTTGCAGGATTATTTTGTCAAATTCCCAAACGACATGATTGTGACGGCCTGTGATGGAACGAACAATTATGGCGAACCAAGTTTTTTTGGTCAAAACTGCGAGGAGTTTGAGCTTGAATTTACAGACGAAGTCTTCACCATAGTTCCAGATGCCTGCTACAAAATAGAACGCAACTGGCAAATCATCAATCGCTGTCAATATGACTCGCTTGCGCCGTTCATAGTTGTTCCAAACCCAAATCCAAACCCGATCGTCAACCACCCCACCAACTTGCCTGGCCCAACCGTGTCGGCTTGCGGCACAGCAGGGCCTTGGGCGCCGAGTATTCTAAAAATCAATCCGTCAGATCCAAACACAACCAATTATTGTGCTTTTTTTGACCAAAATACCAATGGCTATCAGTACAAGCAAATCATTAAAATTATTGACAACCAAGCGCCCACCCCTACTTTTGCCCTTCCCGTTTGTGCAAACCAAAACTGGGCTACGGCCAATAACCCCCAATTCTGGAACGAAACGTTTTGGTGGGACAATGGCCTGAGTATTCACGACCTCTGCGAAGAACCAACGGATTTGATGATTACAGCTACAGATGTATGTTCCGGCTCAAACATCAACATTGAATACCGGCTTTCCCTCGACTTAGATGGAGATGGAATTATGGAAACCATCATTAATTCCGCCCAACTGGCAACCATTGGTTGGAACAATGTGCTTTTCAATAACCTGAACACGCCAAACTTCTTGGGAGGCACGCCAAGTGCCTTCGATGAGCGGCCTGTGCCGAGCAATCAAAAGATGGGTTTTGCTTTCGAGCAAACCGTTTCGGGCAACAATAAAATTGGCCGCGTGCGCTGGAATACACAACTGCAGCCCGATGTTTACATTGCTCCTGAGATCCCGCATGGAACCCATCGAATCGAATGGTATATCACCGACCAATGCGGCAATCAGGTAGTATACAATAATACTTTTACCGTGAAAGATTGCAGACCGCCAACGGTGGTGTGTGAAAATAGTCTTGCCGTCAATTTGGTTTCAGGCGGAATATTATCCCTGTACACCTCAGATTTCTTACAATACGCGGAGGACAACTGTACTCCTGAGAACCAAATTAAGATTGGTATTCGAAACTGTGGCTCAGGCACGGGTTTCCCTGCAGATGGAAATGGGAATCCAATAACATCTGTCAATTATACCTGCGCTGACCTAGGCTCACAATGTGTGGAAATATGGGCCATTGACAAATCGGGGAATGCGGATTATTGTGAAACAACGTTGATCGTGCAGGATAATTTAGCCGTTTGCCCCGGGTCCAGCGATTCAATTTCAGGTAGAGTCATAACGGAACAAGGGATTGGGATATCGGATGTCTCTATTAAGATTGGTACAGGATGCACATTTTGCCCACCCGGTCCTTTTCCCAATTTAACAGATGCCCAAGGGTATTTTTACATAGACAATTCAGGGCCTTTATCGAATGATTTTTACATCATTCCCGAACGAGATGACAACCCGCTCAATGGCGTGACGACCTATGATTTGGTATTGATTTCCAAGCACATCCTCAATACCGAACCCCTCGACTCGCCGTATAAATTGATTTCGGCAGATGCGAACAAGAGCGGCAGCATTTCCTCTTTTGATATTGTGGAATTCCGAAAACTCATCCTTGGCATCTATACGGATTTGCCCAACAACGAAAGTTGGCGTTTTGTGGATTCAAGTTTTGTTTTCCCGAATCCACAGAACCCCTTCCAAACAGGATTCCCGGAGACTATACCGATAGGCAGTCCTTCACCGTATAATTTCATCGGCATGAAAATCGGCGACGTGAACAATACGGTCACTCCTAATATTCTTTCTCCTGTGGAAGAACGCTTTGAAGGCACGGTTTACGTTGACACAGAAGATCGAAAAGTCAAGGAGGGTGAAATTATTGAGCTGAAATTCAGTGCCTCCGAACTGCTCGAAGGCTGTCAGTTCACACTGGAAATGGATGGGCTTGAAGTTTTGGAAATCCTGCCCGGCGAAAACATGAGCAAAGACAATTTCGCGCTGTTCCCGAATAAATCGCTGCTCACGATGGCTTGGGAATCTGGCGGACATGCGAATTTCACGCTCAAACTGAAAGCTCAAAAAGATGGTTCTCTCCGAGAAATGCTCCGAATCAACAGCAAAATCACTCAAGCAGAGGCATACATATACCCTAAAAGCTTGCTGACCAATCACCAATCTACCAATCCACCGATCACCAAATCCCGCATTGCACTCCGTTTTGGCAAATCCAACCCATCGTTCGAGTTGTTTCAAAATCAGCCGAACCCCTTCGCCAACAAAACAGCCATTACGTTTCAACTTCCGGAAGCAAGTGTAGCAGTAATTACGATAATTGATGGAAAAGGCAAGGTTTTGTGGTCAAAATCAAGCGATTGGCCCGCAGGAGTGAACACCGTGGATGTTGACTTGACAGGGCTAAGTGCCGCCGGGATTTTATATTATAAATTGGAAACACCCACAAAAAGTGCAGTTCGGAAGATGGTGCGGATTTAGTTGGACAATGTTTTTTGACAGGATTTACAGGATAAACAGGATGTGTGACTCGGCATTGTCGGCGAAGCCGACAACCATTTTTAAATCCTGTTTATCCTGTAAATCCTGTCAAAAAACACTCACCCGGTCTTCAACCGCACCTTCAACAAGGTAGCCAACCGCTCAAATTCAGCTTCCCATTCCTTATTGACAAACACCCACAGCCCTTTTCGAAGTCCCTTGGTGAGCAGGTAAAACACATTTTGACTCCGCCAAATGCTGGGTTTTAACCCCATTTTTTGCACAATGGAAAGCACATCGGCGAGCCAACGAACCCTGGGCAGGGAAGATTCGTCTACACCGATTTTCTCGATTTCGCGGAACACGCGCTCGCCGATTGCAAGGTTCAGCGTCTCCTCATCCGGACGTTTGATGTTCCAACGTTCAAGGTCTGCCGCAATGCGACGGAGGTTGCGCGTATCGAGCACGTCATTTCCTTCAAAAAAATTAAGCAGGTCTGCATTTAAAACGTAGGAAGCGATGTTGTTCCAGGTGGACGGCAGTGGGAGTTTTGCTTCTTCAATGCCGGCCATGAGCTGGTAATTATCATTGAATACATCTCGGAAAGTAGCCTCTGCGACCGTGAGACTTGAATCGGTGATCGTATTGATAATTTTTATTTTCTCGTCGGCGAAAAGGCTGGTCAGGGTAAACTTTTCAGGGCCAAAATATTCCTGTAGTGCACCGATCACCTCGCCCATATTGGCGGTGCGGAATGCGGTGCTGGTACGGGTGTACATTTCCTCAAACTGCGAACGCAGCATTTCGCCGCTGATATTGCCGATAATATGTTGTTGTCCAAGGTACAATACAGCAAAACAAAAAGTTTTTTCCGCATGACTGAGTCTGGAGCGGATGCGCAGACGACCTGCTGCAAACTGGGGAGTCCCCGCTTCAATTTTTTCAAAAAACTCCACAGAAGCGGTGTAATTGAATAAGTCCAGTTTCTCCGGGTCATCCTCAAAAAGCGAGGCGACCGCAAAGTGCATGGCTACGCGTTCAAGTGTAACGCGCGTGGGGACCACATTTTTAAGGAAACTTTCAGCGCCGTTGGGCAGCACGTTGCTGGGGGCAGTGGCCAAACGCCGGGTGAATTCGGGGTGCAAGTCTTGCCCCATTACATCCAAGGTGTAGTCCATGGTTCTAAGGGCATACTGCAAAATCTGGTTGGTTTCGATGCCCGATATTTCGTCAAAAAACCAACCACAACTCGTGTACATCAATACGGCAAAACGCTGGCTTTCGAGCAGGCGAAGCACGACCACTTTTTCCAAATGGCTGAGTTCCCGGCGTGCGTGCTTTTTCAAAAACTTGTCTACGTTACCGTCAGTACGATTGAGCATGACTTCGACATAGTCGTTTCGGGCCGACCATGGGTCACGAAGCAATCGGGCGCCCTCGCGTTCAAAAATCGGGGCAAGCTGATCGCGGAGCCAATCCAATGTTTCGCGCAGGGGTTTTCGCCAGCGCTGGTGCCAGTTGTTCTGGCCGGATTTACAACCGCAATCGCTGCGCCATCGTTCAATTCCATGCTCGCAGCTCCAGGAAGAATTTTCGTGGATTTGGATTTCCCAGGTCGCTGGATGGAGTTCGAGATATTGGCCGTAGTTGGTTAAGGTAGCAAGTCTGGCATCCTCTACATAATTCAAGCAATCCGCGAGGGCCATTTCACCATATCGGTGGTGGTGCCCGTAGCTCTCGCCATCGGTAGCAATGTGTGCCAATTGGGCTTCATCATTATTATCAAAAATCCCCGTAATCCGTTCGGAGAAGGCTCTTCCACTGTTTAAAAGGCCATTGAAAGCTACTTCTTGGGCTATTTTGCCGTGGTAAAAAAACAGCGCGATGCTCCGCCCACTTGGGAGCAGACACAGGTAAGGGCGGCGGGTATCTATACTATCGGCATCAACATTGTGCCAAAGGTGATCTGGGTTGGCAGTTTTACCAGCCGACGCGTCGGCTGGTAAAACTGCCAACTTCCTGACAGCCTTGGCTTGGCGCGGTGCGAGTATGGTATACTTGATTCCGTGGGATGCTAGCACTTCAAGGGTTTCAGTATTTACCGCCGTTTCTGCAAGCCACATACCTTCAGGAAAACGGCCAAAACGACGCTCAAAATCGCGGATGCCCCAGTTGACTTGTGTCACTTTGTCGCGGGCGTTGCAAAGGGGCATGATGAGGTGGCTGTGTACCTGTGCAACAGCCGATCCATGCCCACCAAAGAGTTCTTGACTTCGCTTATCAGCCCTGATAAGCATGGAATATGCATCGGGGTCGTTCTCTTCCAGCCAGGAAAGGAGCGTAGGGCCAAAGTTCCAGGAGATGCGGTTGTAATTATTGCGAATTTTAACGATCCAGCCTTCTTTGTCCAGTATGCGGGCAGCAGCGTTGGGAGCGTAACACTCGTGGTTGATGCGTGTATTCCAATCGTGAAATGGGTGGGCGGATTCTTGTTGTTCTACCGTTTCTAACCAGGCATTTTCACGGGGAGGCTGATAAAAGTGGCCGTGGATGCAGACGTATTTGTTCGAGCGCGACATGGGGCGAAGGTAGCGACTTGCGATTTGCGATTCCCGACTATTATGTTGAATAATGTTAATGCCCAAACCCGACAAACCAGGTTAAATATTCCTCCTCTGATTTGGTACTTTGGAAGACATTGCTATATTTGTGCAGCTTTACCCGCCACAGTTTTAACGAAGGTTTTACCCGCCATAGTTTTAACGAAGGCGGGCCAAAACCCTTGACATGAACCATTTTGGTTCTTGATATACTTATAGCGTATGCA
>Ga0163152_10001629_pt1 | contig 34861 bp, 25 predicted proteins | sample OliLakLV19MP8IB2_FD_148635 | JGI IMG/M metagenome (GOLD analysis project Ga0163152, IMG submission 148635) | Freshwater microbial mat bacterial communities from Lake Vanda, McMurdo Dry Valleys, Antarctica - Oligotrophic Lake LV.19.MP8.IB-2 | ecosystem: Environmental > Aquatic > Freshwater >...
GAATCCGCCCCGGAAGGTGGGGCTCGAGAAACTCGAGTCGCGGCTGTGTGTCACCGCGTCCAAACGGCTGGAGGAAGCCTTCGATCCCAGATTGAGGTGTGCTGTCGAGCACATCGAGGAGGGGTGCCGTAAGGTCGGCAGCCAGATGGGGAGTGGCCGGCCCTATCTTGACCGCCGCAATCTCGACCGGATTGGCCAGGTCGAGCACGGCGGCTGCGTGGTCAAGAGACACCGGGCCGGCGAATCTCCGCAGCGCGTTCTCGTGCCCCGGCATGTCGAAGCGAAGCACCGCGGTGGCGGCGACCGCCTCGCGAGGGGAGCCGAAGATCTCGTCGGCCCCGCCGAGCCGCCGTGGATCGATCCTGACCACGACCGGTAGCCCAAAGCCGTCCCTCAGAATCCGTCGCACGACGCGTGAGTCGTCATTCTGCGCCTGGGGCTCGAGCGAGGCGATCGCTTCTGGCGGCACCTGGAGCGCCTTCGGCACGAGCGGCACCTTCACGAGCCGCCCCGGTGGCCCCACCCAGACACCGCCATCACTGATCCGCCCCTGCCGAGTTGCAGCTTCGAGGAAGCCAGCCAGCGCGTCGGCATAGAGATCGGTTGCCTCTGCCAGGACCGCGGGGGACTCGGGGCAGAGCTGCACCGCATTCCAGGCCTCCTGACAGGCCACGTAGTATCCGTCGAGCGCGTGGCGATGTCCGTGGCGCAGCATCTCGCACGACGCGCCGAGATACTCCTCAGCCTTGCGAAGCGACCGCTGGGCCGCCGGAAGCGGCTCTTCAGGCGGGGCCGGCGGGAGTTCGACCGCGGCTGCGCCGCATGCCGCGACCAGCAAGCCCCCGAGCACCACCGTCATCGAGCGGACCATCGCGCCCTCCGATGGCGTTATCGTCGCTCCCTCGCTCAGGAACCGGCATCGAGAACGCGACCCGCACGCTCCACCACGCTTCCCCAATTGACCGCGTCGTTCGCACAAAAGGACCACGCCTGGTCGACGAGGCAAGGTTCGGACGGATGCCAGCTCGAAAGGGGCATCACGATGTCACAGCGACATGGTCAGCGCGCGGTGCTCACGCTCACGCGCGAATCCGCTCAGACGCGTGGGACGGCGTGCTCTTCGGCCACCATCTCAAGATCCCGCGACAGGTATTCGACCGTCGCCGTCGGGATGAGATTGAAGTACACGCGGCCGGACGTCTGCCACCGGGCACCGTCGTGGAAGAATTCGGCCGTCGCCGCCCGCGTTCGGCCGACCGCCTCGGCCTGGTCCTCCTCGTCCATCACAGTTCCTGCGACTGCCTCGAAGCTCACCTCGACGGCGACGAGCGCCTTGAGCTTCCCCGAACGACGATCTCTGGCATACACAACGTCGTCATCAAACACGACGTCGAGCCACCGCAGGCCGCGCGGCCTGCCGCTGGCCGACGCCCGGTCGATGAACTTGGCCTCCAGGGGCTCCCGCTGTCGGTGAAAGTCGCGACGCGCTCGGGCAAGCCGCTCGGCTTCCCGTGCCGCGTAGATCGGCCGAAGCGCGAGGAAGATCGCGAGGAGTGCCACGGCGGCGATCCCCGCCACGACAACGAATAGGATGAGATTCCCCACGGCCGGATTCCTGAAGAGACTTCCGTCAGCCACGAGCAGTTCGAAGCCGGACGGCAATCCTCAAAGTGTACGACCTCCGCCCGCAGCGTCCAAGTGTGAGGCTTGTATGGAGGGCTAGTCCGTACACTGGCTCCCTATCCCAACTCTCGGAATCCCCGTAAATGCCCCCTTTCAGACCACGTCGGCGAGCGCCCTACGGTGCCCACCAATCGATTGCCGGGGGGTACGCCCGCGCCGTGGACCGGGCAGCCGAGACGGGCTGCGAGGCCCTCCAGGTCTTCACCCGCAACATCAACCAGTGGCAGGCAAAGCCGATCTCGCCCGACGAGGCCAGCCAGTTTCGCCAGGCCGTCGTCGACGCCGGGATCGCGTTTGTCGTGGCACACGATTCCTATCTCATCAATCCTGCCACGGCCGACGTGAGCCTCCGGCAGAAGTCGATCGCCGGCCTCGTTGAGGAGCTCAGGCGGGCCGAGCTGCTGGGGATTCCGTGGGTCGTGGCCCATCCCGGCGCCGCCGGCGAGCAGCCACGCGACAAGGCGGTGGCAAGGGCCGCTGCCGGGATGGCAGAGGCTCTTCGTAAGACATCGTCCCTCCGAGCGGGCATCCTCATCGAGACCACCGCGGGCCAGGGAACCTGCCTTGGGTCAGCGTTCGAGGAGATCGGCGCGATGCTCCGTGTGATCGATGCCCGTCCCGGCCTGCGACATCGGGTGGGTGTCTGTCTCGACACCTGCCATGTATTCGCGGCGGGGTACCGGCTGTTCCCTGCGGCCGCGCTCGAGGCAACGCTCGACGCCTTCGATAGCGCGATCGGCCTCGACCGCCTCATCTGCATCCACGCCAACGACTCCAAGCGGGAGTTTGGCTCGCATGTCGATCGACACGAAGGGATCGGCAAAGGAATGATCGGCCGCGAGGCGTTTCGGCTCATCGTCAACCATCCACGGCTCGCCAGCGTTCCGCTCATCCTCGAAACACCGAAGGAAGGCCCCGACGGGAAGCCCTCGCCAGCCCGCGATCGGGCCAATCTCGCGATCCTCCGCCGCATGGTGCGCCAGCCGGTCACGAAGTGACTGGCATCTTGGGGCACCTTTTCAGCCGGCTTCAGGCGGTGGATGGCGGTGATCGAGCGCACGGATCGTGGCATGCGCGGGCGAGAGGGCAGCTCCATCCTCGTCGTCGAGGAAACGGGTGCTCACGGCTGCTTCTGCGCGGGGATCGGAGTGCCGTGCGGGTCCACTCCGGGATGCCCCAGCGTCTCGTCCACCTCGTCGGCCAGCTCGTGAGCGTGTTCAAGCACCTCGGCCTGCTCGTGCACGTCCGCCGCCGGGACATTGGCCCGATCCGCGAGGTACGACTCCCACAACCGGTGGGCGCGCACGAGTTCGATCGCCCGCCGCTCTCCCGATTCGGTCAGCGCGACGCCGTCGCCGGAGTTCGCGATCAGTCGGTTGTGGCGCAGCCCGCGCAGCACGCGCAGCACGCGTTCGACAGCGAGGCGCGACTGCCCCGCGATCGCGGCCGGTGCGGCGTCGATCCGCTCCTCGGCCAGCTTGTGGATCGCCTTGATCACGTCCTCTTCTTCGATGTGCTGTCGATGACGCCAGCGGCGGATGCGGCGAAAGACGACGCCGTGCTTCGGGCTTAGCAGCATCGCCATGCCGAAGATCGCCGTCGCGACGAGCACCATGCTCGGCCCGCTCGGCACATTGACGACATACGCCAGCACCATTCCCACAAGCGCGCTGAGGGCGCCAAACACCCCCGCGAGCACGAGCATGGACGAGAACCGGTTGCACAACTGATACGCCGCCGACGCGGGTGTGATCACCATCGCAACGACGAGCACGACGCCCGTTGTCTTCAAGCCGGCGACGACCGTTGCGCTGATCATCCCCATCAGCAGGTAGTGGGACGCCAGGACCGGCAGCCCCATCGCCGCCGCGACAACGGGGTCGAAGCTGATCAGCTTCATCGGGTGATAGAGCATCGCCACCGTCGTAAGCACGATCATCGAGATCACCGCCATGAGGATCAGATCGCTTAACCCCACCGCTTCCGGGATGCCGAAAACGAAGCACTTGAGGTCAAAGTGCGTGCCGCGTGGCAGGTTCGAGATCAGCACCAACCCCAGCGCGAAGAGGGCGGTAAAGACAATGCCGATCGCCGAGTCCTCCTTCGTCCGGCTGTGATGCGACACGAGGTTGATGAGCACGGCGGTCGCCAGCCCCGCCAGCAGGGCGCCGAAGAGCAACCCGACGATCCCCGTGTCCTTGGTCACGAGGAATGCGATGACGACGCCCGGCAGGACCGCATGCGAGAGCGCGTCGCCGATGAGCGCCATGCGCCGCAGCACCACAAAGCACCCCAGCACGCCGCACGTCATCCCGACAAGCACGCTCGTTAGCGTGCCCATCAGCATGTGCTGATCGGTGAGCGGATACAGCCAGAACTCCGGCCGAAAATCGATCTGTGCAAGCGTGACGATCATGGTTTATTGAGCTTTGAAAAGTTCACTCATCACCGTCCCTTCGCTACGCTCCGGGTTTTCCTGGCATTCAGCCTCGAATCAATTATTCAAACGTCCCTAGGTCGCCTCTCGCAGCGCATTCTCGGCCCGATCGAGCAGACTTAGTCGCCCGCCGTAGGTCCGCTGGATGTTCGCTTCCGTCGCCACCTCATGCGCGGGTCCGTACGCGATCACACGCTGATTCAACAGGAGAAGGCGGTCGAATTTTTCCAGGACGCCCAAGTCGTGATTGACCACCAGCAGCGTGCACCGCTCAGCAGTGAGCTTGTGGAACAGATCGAAGATCGCCCGCTCCGTCGCCGCATCGACGCCGGCGAACGGCTCGTCGAGCAGCATTACGTCCGCCTGCTGGCACAGGGCGCGGGCGAGGAACACGCGCTGCTGCTGACCGCCGGAGAGCTGGCGGATGTGTCGGTCGGCGAAGTCAGTCATGCCGACACGCTCCAGCGATTCACTTGTCGCGGTGCGATCGGCGCGGCTCGGACGGCGGACCCATCCGAGCCGGCCATACCGTCCCATCAGCACGACGTCGCGCACGGTGACGGGGAAGTCCCAGTCGACGGCGCTGGTCTGCGGGACGTAGGCGACGCGGTTGCGAGCCTGGCTGATCGGCTCGCCGTAGATGCGGGCCATACCGGAGTCGATGTCGATCAGCCCGAGCACGGCCTTGAGGAGCGTGCTCTTGCCCGCGCCGTTGGGGCCGATGATCCCCACCAGTTGCCCGCGCTCGACCTCCATCGTCACCGAGCGAAGCACGGGGCGCTCAAGGTACGACACCGTGAGGTTGTGCACGGCGATGGCGGGGGATGCCGTGGCGACGGGCGGGACGACGCGGGGCTGAGTGCGTGTCGTCGTCACCGCAGCGCCTCCGCAAGCGTGTCGATATTGTGGCGGAACATGCCGAGATAGGTGCTTTCCGGCGTCGCGGGATCGCCGAGCGAATCGCTGTAGAGCGTGCCGCCAATCTTTGCCCCTGTGGCGTCGGCGATCTGGCGCACCATGTCGTTCAGCGCCGCCGAGACGGAGGTCTCGATGAACACCGCCTTCGCCCCGCGGTCGATCACGAGCTTCTGAAGCGCGATCTTGTCCCGGCCGGTCGGCGGCTGCTCTGTGCTCATGCCGATCACGGCGTGAACCTCGATGTCGTACGCCTTGCCGAGGTACTGGAACGCGTCGTGGCTGGTGACCATGATCCGCCGCTCGCGCGGGATCTCGGCGATGCGCTTCCCGGCCCACGTGTGCAGGAGCTTGAGCTCGTCGATGTACGTCGCGGCGCGGCTGCGGTACGCATCTGCGTGCTTGGGATCGACCTCGGCAATCGCATCGCGCGCCCGCTCGGCGAACACGATGAAGTATTCCACGTTGAACCAGCAATGCGGATCGGGCGCGCCCGACACCTCATCGACGCCCAGCGGCTTGATTTTTTCCGTCTCCGCGAGGCGCACGACCTTGCCCTTGGCGTGGTTCTCGACGACGTGGTCGAGTTGCGCCTCCAGGTGCAGACCGTTCATCAGCACCAGGTCTGCCATGGCGATCGCCTGCGTGTCGCGCGGCCGCATCTCGTATACGTGCGGGTCCTCGCCCGCCTTCATGATGCCGACCACCTCCGCATCGTCGCCGGCGATCACGCGCGCCAGGTCCGCGATCATCGTCGTGGTGCAGACGATCGTGATGCGCTTCGAGCCGTCGCCGCCCGCGCTCGGCGTGTCAGTCGCGTCCGACCCGCACCCCCAAGCGACGAACATTGCCGGCAGTATCGCGCACACCCATGTCAGAACAATCCGTCGCATCGCGTGCTCCATAGAATCGGAGGTCATGCCCTTGAGGGCCGTGAGGGCCTTGAAATCATCGGCGCCATCAGTGAGCCCGATCTGCGTGCCGCCGTCGGTGGAGACGACGCCGACGGCGGCCAAGGCCCGCATTGAAAGGCCCTGGGACGCTGGTTTTGAAGGGCCAAAAACATGTTTTTGACTCATCAAAAACAAGGATACCAGCGGCATGGCGGGCCCATCAAGGGCAGACTTACTCATCCAAGCCGAATACCGGCGCGTTGACCAAAACGTGGGGCAGACTTACTTTCGACGTGGTGGCTGGGCATTGCCCCAATGGGCACCGTGGGTGGAGCGACCCCATGCATTCGACCTATTTTAAGCGATTCCGGATGGAGGCCGACCTGGCCGTTCTCCCCGGCGCCACGGCGCTGCCGGCCGGGTATCGATTCGTCCCCTGGAATGAGGCCGTTATCGACGTCCATGCTCGGACGAAGTTTCGCGCTTTCCGCGACGAGCTCGATGCGATCGTCTTCCCGTGCCTTGGCGACCTCGAGGGCTGCCGACGGCTCATGCGGGAAATCCGCGGGAAATCCGGGTTTCTCTCGGCCGCGACCTGGCTGATTGCCTGCGGCTCGACCCCGGAGTCGATCCAGTGGTGCGGCACGATCCAGGGGGTCACCGAGCGGGGCGGCATCGGGATGATCCAGAACGTAGGCGTGGTGCCTGGGCACCGGGGCCTGGGGCTTGGCCGGAGCCTCGTCGAGCGGGCGATGGCTGGATTTCGGATGCATGGTCTGCCCAGGGCGTCGCTCGAGGTGACGGTCGACAACACCCGTGCCGTGCGGCTCTACCAGCGGCTGGGTTTCCGGCGGCGGCGGACCGTGTACAAAGTGGTTGAGGCGGCCTCAGCAGAGCCGGCCCTCGCAGCGGCCATGCTCTGACCGCTCGATCCGTACGGTCCCGGCCATATTTGTCACGTTGAAGCAGCAGCTCCACACCGCGACGCTCGCCAACGGCATCACCGTGCTCGGGGAAGTGATGCCGGGCGTAGAGTCGGTGGCGGTGGCCTTCCATGTGCCTGCCGGCGGAATCCTTGACCCTCCAGGCCGGTGCGGTCTTGCGACACTCGCCGGTGAGATGAGCCTGCGGGGTGCTGGAGGCCGGTCGAGCCGCGAGATCGTCGACGCCCTCGACGGCGCTGGGGCCGTTTGGTCGCACGGCGTCACCGCGACCCACACGACGGTCGCTGCCGCCATGATCCCTCGGCAGTTTCCCGAAGTGCTCTCGGTCTTCGCCGATCTGATCCGTCGGCCCGACCTGCCCGCCGATCAGTTCGAGGCGGCCCAGCAGATGGTGCTCCAGTCCATCGCAGGGATGGAGGACGACCCTGCTCATCGGGCGCTTGCGGCGCTTCGGCGTATCCATCTGCCTTCGCCGTGGGGCATGCCCACCGAGGGCAGCGCTCCTGATGTCGAGTCTGCAACGCTCGACGACGTGCGGGCGTTTCTCGGCCAACGCATGGGGCCATCGGGGATGATCGTTGCGATCGCTGGCCGGATCGTTTGGGAGGACGTTCTCGAACACTTCTCGCGACTCCTCGGCGACTGGCCCCATGCCGCTGCGCAGCCCGTCACGACGGGATCACGCGGCCCGTTCGCCTGCCACATCCCGCACGACTCACAGCAGACCCATGTGGCACTGGCGTGGTCGATGCCGCCGGCCCGCAGCGACGACTCCGCGATCTGCCGGGCCGTGCTTTCGGTGCTCGGCGGCGGCACGAGCTCGCGGCTCTTTACCGAAGTTCGCGAGCGGCGGGGCCTCTGCTACGGCGTGTCGGCCGGCTATTCCAGCCAACGCGATTTCGCGATGGCCGTCTGCCACGCCGGCACCACGGCGGCCCGCGCCCAGGAAACGCTCGATGTCATGCTTGCCGAAATCGAACGACTGCCCGGCTCCCTCGATGCCGACGAGCTCGAACGGGTCAAGGCTCGCGTGACGGCAGGCCTCGTGATGCAGCAGGAGTCGACCACCTCCCGCGCCGATTCGCTCGCGGGCCAGTGGTATCACCTCGGTCGGCTGCGAACGATCGACGAAGACCTCGCCCGCTACGACCGGCTCAATGTTGGCATGCTCGAAGACTGGCTTGCATCCCAGCCGCTGCGTGACCTGTCGGTCGTGTCCCTCGGCCCCGCGTCCCTGGAGATTCCCGGTGCCGTTCCTGCATGAGCGATTGCCGAATGGGCTCGACGTGATTGCCGAGACGAGCGATGCCGCCGTTTCGACGAGCGTTGGCATCTTCGTGGGCACTGGTGCCCGCGACGAGCGGCCGGGCATCGAGGGCGTAAGCCACTTTCTCGAGCACATGGTGTTCAAGGGGCCGCACGGACTCTCAGCCGACGACATCAACCGCGGATTTGACCGGCTCGGCGCGTCGGCCAATGCCTTCACGAGTGAAGAGGAGACCGTCTACCACGCGGCTGTGCTTCCTCGCTCCCAAGATGAGGCGGTGGACCTGCTCGCGCGGATGATGCGGCCGGCGCTGCGCGATGAAGACTTCATCACTGAGAAGAAGGTGATTCTCGAAGAGATCCGAATGGATGACGACCAGCCGCCATTCGGGGCCGACGACCGCTGCCGGGCCGCCTTCTTTGGCCCACACCCACTGGCCGGCAGCGTGCTCGGGAGCGTGGAATCCATTGAGGCACTCGGCGTCGAGGCGATGCGGGACTATCACCGCCGCAGCTACACCCCCGGCCGGATGGTGCTCGCCGCATCCGGTGCCGTGGATTTTCCGTCGCTCATCGAGTCGGCCCGAAAACTCTGCGGCGAGTGGGGAGTGGACTCGGCCGATGAGTTCCGCGTGGCAGCATCATGTCCGCGGGCCGCGGCGACTCCAGGACACCAGCGGATCGTCCGGCCCGCGGCGCTTGAGTATGTGGTTCGCATGACGGCCGGCCCCGATGAACACCATCCCGATCGATGGGCAGCATGGCTTCTGACTTCGATCGTGGGTGACGGCACGGGCAGCCGACTCTACTGGTCGCTTGTTGACTCGGGCCTCGCGGAACAGGCCACGCTCGGCCATCACGACTTTCTCGATGCGGGGCTGTTTCTGACCCAACTCTCCTGCGAGCCCGAGGACACCGACGATCTTCTCGAGCAGATCCTCGACATCTATCGCGAGGCCATGCGAAATGGGATCGCGCCGCGAGAGCTGGAGCGTGCCCGCAATCAGGTCGCGGGGCGGGTGGCGCTCGCCGGCGAGCGGCCCAGGCGGCGGCTCTTCGACCTCGGGCTCGAGTGGATCCACCACCACCGCTACCGCTCCGTGGCCGACACCCTCGCCTCCGTCGAGGCCGTCACGCTCGACGATATCCACCGTGTCCTGGCGGAATGGCCGCTCGACTCGCCCTCCGCGACGGTCCTCGCCGGCCCTGCCGAGTGACCCCGTTTTCCGATCCGCCTGGCCGAGGCATACTCATGATTCCTCGGAGCTCCGCTGATGACGCCCCTTCTTGCTGACGCCAACCGCTGGCTCGTTCCCCTTCCACCGGTGTGGATGCTCGGGGTTGCCGCGCTCGTCACGGCGATCGCGACGATTGCCGGCTGGGGCTGCCTGCGGCTCGTGGCCCCACGTCTCGCCGACGAGGCCAAGGCCTCGCTTCGCGACGGATTTCTTGGCCCCCTCGCTTGGCTGGCCATCGCGTTTTCGGCAGTGGCCCTCGCGTTCACGCCGCTCGTAGGGCTGCCGCTCCCGCCCGATTTTGCGGTCACCGACTCGGCGGCGGCAGTTCAGATCAGTCGGTCCCTCGGCCGCATGACCTCGGCGAACAATTTTTCCGAGTCCGTCACCATTCAGCCCCACGCGAAGCTCGAACCGGTTCCGCTGCCGCTCCGCCCGCAGGAGCTCGAACAGATGGAGCTCGTGAGCGACCAGCCGCTTGTCGTACGGACACAGCAGGCCGTTGAAGGTTTCGCGCTCGTCAAAAGCGCCGACGTCGTGCTGGAGCCTGGGAAGCCGTGGATCTGGCAACGTGGTGAGGGAGCCACCAACCCGTTCCTCGGTGCGAAAGCAAAACTCGAGGCCACGAGCGAGGTCACCTCGCCCGCTCATCTCGACATCCGCTGGCAGTTGACGCCCGAGCATCCTCAGGCGGCGATACTGCCATGGGCGATCATCGTGCTCGTGAGCATCGTGGGGGCCTACGCGGTGTTCCGCCTTGCGTGTGGCCGGGTCGCCGCCATCGCATCGGCCACCACGAAGGAGGCGATCGGTCAGCCTCTGTTCGCCGTGGTGATATGCGCGGGCATCGCCCTCATCGTGTCCTTCATCGTCATTCCATACAACACGTTTGGCGAGGACGTGAAGATGTACAAGGACAGCGGGCTGACGCTCATCAAGGTGCTGGCCCTGCTCGTCGTCGCCTGGACGGCCGGTGTGGCGGTGTCGGAGGAGATCGAGGGCCGCACCGCGTTGACCGTGCTCTCCAAGCCGCTCACCCGCTGGCAGTTCGTGCTCGGGAAGTTTGCCGGGCTTGTCCTCGTCGCGATGCTCGTCTTCCTGATTCTCGGTGGCGTGCTCTTGGCGATGACCAACTTCAAGGTCGTCTACGACGCACGTGAGGGAGCCAAGGTTGACCCCGTGTGGTGGGAGAGCGCCGACGAAATGATCACGATCGTGCCCGGGCTCGCGCTCGCATTCCTCGAGACCGTCGTCATAGCGTCCATCGCGCTGGCGGCTTCCACGCGACTGGGCACCGTCGCGAATCTCGTGCTCTGCTTTGCCGTCTACACGCTCGGGCACCTCGTGCCGCTCATTGTCCAGTCCAGCGTGGGTAAGTTTGCGATCGTGCGGTTTACGGGGCGGCTGTTTGCCACGATCCTGCCGGTCCTCGACCATTTTTCCGTCGAGGCGGCGGTGGTCGGTGGCGTGCCGATCCCCTGGGACTACCTTGGCTGGGCGGCCCTCTATGCGGCCCTCTACTCAGCCGTGGCAATCCTTCTCGCGCTCGTGCTCTTCCAGCACCGCGACCTCGCCTGACCGCATCCGGGATCGACCTATCGCACGAAGCCAGTGCGGGCGGTCACGCCGACGGTGGCGAGACTTCCATCGGCGGCGCCGGGAACCGGCAGCCAGCTTGCGTCAGCCGAGCGAAACGCCCGGGCCTCGGCCTGGCCATCGATGAAGACGGTGAGGCCACGACGAAACCTCCGCTCGAACCGCGGGCCAGCGGCGACACCCACAATGCTTGCCATTTCACTGGGCGCGAGCATCGTTCGCAGCTCGAAGGATTCGCTCCCCGACAACCGATCGTTGCTCATGCCGATGCGACCCGTCCATTGCGACGGGCCGTGACCGATTGATTCGGGGTTGGCCGCTACGCCTGCCGCCACATCGATCCGGTCGATGCGACTTCGCACTTCCGCGGCCATGGGTGCGGGGGCCGCGTCGCGACCGTTCGGTCCACGCACATCAATTCCCTTGAACTCGAGCATCTCTTTCGCTGGATGCGAGTCCGAGGCACATTCATCGAGCGCGGCAGCCACCGATCCCGTGCCCTGAAAATCAACGAGGTCAAACCCTTCGAAGACGACTGGCGGCGGCGCGAGCGGCATGATCGGGGGCCGCGCGCGGTAGGCCCCATGCGCAGCTTCGGCCGCGCGGGCCTGGCTCGGCTCCTGGCCACATGCCATGCCGCCGGCCACGATGCTGTGAATCACGGCAATCGCGACGAGGGCGTGGCATCGGATGAGTGTGGCATGCATCACGGGAGGCTTCCTTGCTGTTCTCTGTATCGGATCGGCTGACCCGGCCACTCGCGGTCATGCCTGGAGAGATAGGTAAGACAGGGCGGTCAGCCGGTCTTGCGACGAGGGAACAGGGGGATCGTGGCGGTTCGGGACTTTGCCGCCGGCCTGCCACCCCCCAGTCGCGTGGTCTCGAGCGCCGCGAGCACCCGGGCCGCAACCTCGACGGCCGCAGCGCCCGCAGTAGCCGGCACGAGCGGCGGCTTCCCACCTCGCACGGCCTCCAGCAGGTCGTCGTGCTCCGCTGCGATTGCATTGGCATCGGGCACCGTTACCGTTTCGAGCGGGAGCACATCGGCAAAGAAGCGATCTTTCATGGCCTGCCGATCGTCCGGCGGCACTGCGGCGGCGCGGAACGCCCCGGTGCGAACCGACTCGGAGGGGGCAACCACCTCAACTGATTTGGCCGTCAGGTCCACTGTCACGAGACCGCCGACCGCCCACATCGACACCGTTCGCTCGGCCCGGGGCGAGATCCGAGAGGCGGTGAGATCCGCAACCAGGCCCGACGCGAATGACAGCCGAGCGCGAACGCTGTCTTCATGGCCTCCGGCAGCCACGAGCCCTCGCGCCTCGACCTGCTCCAACCGCCCCGGATCGAGCGAGAGCACGAGGTCGATGTCATGAATCATGAGGTCGTAGACGACGCCCACATCGAGCGATCGGAATGTGAATGGCGTGAGCCGTCGTGCCTCGACGTAGCTCACCTCCCCCGCGCGGGCCACGGCCGACTGCCACGCTGGATTGAATCGCTCCACATGCCCCACAGTCACGGTTCGTCGGAAACGGCGCGCCGCGATCATGATCGCCCGCGCGTCTTCAACCGTGGCCGCGAGCGGCTTTTCCACGAGAAGATCAATGCCGGCCTCGAGCAGTGGCAGGGCCACCGTGGCATGGAGGCCTGTGGGGGCTGCGACGACGGCTGCATTCACGAGACCGATGAGATCCCGCGGCTCAGCCAACGACGCACACCCATGGGCTGCCGCCACGCGGTCCCGCGAGTCAGCGAACGGATCGACGACCGCGACCAACTCCACGTCTTCGCGAGCCGCAAGAAGCCGAGCGTGAATCGTGCCCAGGTGACCACAGCCAATCACCGCCAAGCGTGTCCGTGTCATGCCGCCCTCCTTCGCTCACGAGCCCGACCGTGCCGGCCTTCCTGCTGCTGCGCCAGAAAATCGAGCAGGTCGTCCACCGCCGGCGGCACATTGCCTTGAGATCGGAGAATTTCCCTCGCTGGCTCGAGACCGACTTTCGCCCGATAGAGGAGCCGGTGCGCCTCGGAAATCGCCTCGATGGCCTCGCGATCGAATCCACCCCGCTTGAGCGCCACCACATTGATGCACCGCGGCCGGGCTGGCGCGCCCTCGCAGAGCATGAACGGCGGCACATCATGGAGCACTCGGGAAAGGCCAGCGACAAAAGACCAGCCGCCGATCGTGGCCCAGTGATGCACGGCCACGGCTCCCGAAAGAGACGCCCGCGAGTGGATGCGCACATGGCCTCCGAGGAGCGTACCGTTTGCGATCGTGACATGGTCACCGATGCGGCAGTCGTGAGCGACATGACAGGCGGCCATCAGGAAGTTGCTGCTGCCGATGGTCGTGACACCATCTTCCTTCTCGCTCGCCCGATTGATCGTCACCCCCTCGCGAATGACGTTGTCGTCGCCAATCTCGACGCGAGTCATCGTGCCACGGTAGCTGATGTCCTGGGGCTCGCCACCGATGACGCAGTTGGGGAAGATACGATTCCTCGCCCCGATCGTGACATGCCCCATGATCGTGACGTGATTCTCGAGCACGGTGCCTCGGCCAATCACGGCGTCACCCGAGACCACGCAATAGGGCCCGATGGAGACATCGGCGGAAAGCTGCGCCGACGAATGAACGACGGCGGTGGGATGGACGTCGGCAGGGCGACCCGCGAGGGGCACCGTCATGCCGTTGCCGTGCTCATCAAAGGCAGCGTCAGGCACTGGCTCGCCTCCCGACTATGGGTCGCAGTCGCGCAGCAAGCGCGGCGTTGAGGCGGTGGCCACTGCGACGGGCTCGCACGTGGGCATGGAGCGGACGGCCCACCAGCGCCAAATCACCCACGAGGTCGAGCACCTTGTGCCGCACACACTCGTCGGGCCACCGGAGATCATTTTCGATCGGGCCGTTCTCATCGAAGACGACGAGATCGCGGAAGGTCACATGCCTCGCCAAGCCCGTTCGCTGGAGCCTTGCGGCCTCAGCGGCCGTGATGAAGGTGCGCGCCGCAGCGAGCTCCTGGCGATAGATTTCAGGAGTGATTCGAAGGGCGATCTGCTGCCGTCCGATCGGGCCAGAGCCGTAGTCGAGCTCATACTCAACCGAAAGCCCCGGATACACCGGCGGCAGCGCCTCGACCCACGCATCGCCATCGGCAACACGGCACGGCTCTCGGACCACGAGCGGCTCGCGGTCCTGCCCCAGTCGCTCGACGCCGGCCTCATCGAGCGCGGCTACATACGACGCCGACGAGCCATCCATTCCTGGCAGCTCCTCGGCAGACACCCCGATCAGGCAGCAGTCAATGCCCAGGCCCACGAGGGCACTGGCGACATGCTCCACCATCTCGAGCGTGGCCCCGGCAACCGCGAGGTTTGTGCGGGCTGTGGCATCGACACGATTCTCGACCGCCAGCGGAATCCGCACAGGCACGCCTCCGAGATACCGCACGAAGACGAGCCCGCTGCCGGCGACTGCCGGAAGGAACTCGACCTCACACGGGCGGCCACTCCAGTAGCCGATTCCGGCCACCGTCACCGCCCGGCGGATTGTCTGTTGCGGCCGAAACGGCATGGCACGCTCGACACAAGGAATAGGAACACCCAGCGAGCCGGCACGATCGCCGCCACCCGCACGAAAACAGGGCCGCATCAGCGCCGCGGCTGCTGCATCGGCTGCCCGGCCACAGGCGTGGCCGCAGGCGTGCCATTGAGCATCCGGAGGATATCGGGCGTGATGTCGATCTGGGTGTCGTAAAACACGATGGGCTTGGTGATGTTGCCCAGGATACGATTGCGGTCGCCGTTATCGCCTGTGTCACCGTCGAATCGATGGACTACGGCGATCCCGTTCTCACGGCAAAACTGAGCGACGGCCTTCTCGATCTGGCTATAGACCTGGAGATACACCTGGGCCTCGCGATCCATGAAGTCTTTCTTCTGGAGCTGGGCCGTGACATTGAAGTCGCCCTGGGCCTTCGCCACTTCGCCCTCGAGTTTGCGGTACTCGGGCGTGCCTACATTAAAACCCTTGATCTGCTCCATGAGCACATTGATTCGGTCCCGCTCGGCCTTGAGCGAGTTCTCGGCGGCAAGCACCTCGTCCTTCATCTTGTCCATCGAAATCTTGAAGGCCGAGTGGTTCTTGAAGATGTAGCCCACGTCAATCACGGCGACATGGTTGGGAGGTGGAGCCGATGCCGCCGGCGCGACGGGCCGAACAGCCGGCTGTCCCGACACCTGGGCATGGGCGGCCGACGCGACGGTCGCGGCGATGAATGCAGCAAAAGCCAGTTGCCTGTTCACGGAAAGCTCTCCTGAGGACGAAATCAGTACGGACGTAGGGGTCGATCATCGCTGTCGGAGATCACCGCGAGGCCCTCCGTGGCCGCACGCGATTCCCGAAGCGGACGGGGATAATGGCGGCAGCCTCCCGCCGACTCAAGGGCACTTTTCGCGACAAAATCCTTGCCTATCGCTGGGCGGAGGCATGGCAAGACCGCCGAGGCCAGGGAGGGCTCGCCGGTCGTGAAGTCAGCGCGGCGGGGCCAGCGTGACCTCGAGAGTCACTTCCGCGCCGTCGCGAACCACCACAACCGCCACGGCATCGCCCCCTTTGTATTTCCGCAGGGCGCTATCGAAGTCTTCGAGGTTTGTGATGGCGCTCTCGCCCACGCGAACGATGCGGTCGCCCCCTTGGAGGCCGGCGAGTGCCGCTGGGGAATCCTTCGATACGCCTGAGATCGCGTAGCCACCGCCGGGCTTCCCAAAATCAGGAATGCTTCCGAAATAGGGCCGGTCGCCGCCGCGTGCAAACTGGGGTGAGGCAACTTCGATGTATGCAGGCCGCTCGGGAGCCTCAGCGATCTCGCGAACCATGTCGGAGACGAGCCCGGCCAGCCGAGCGATCCCTTCGTAGTTGATTTTGTCTGCGGTATCGGTGGGCCGGTGGTAGTCGGCATGCGACCCGGTAAAGACATGGAAGACAGGCACCTTCTTGGCGTAGAAGCTGGCGTGGTCGCTGGGCCCGAAGCCTCCGGGTTCTTTCGTGACTTCGAGGCCGTGCGCGGGTATGAGCCGATCGACGAGGGCATCGAAACCGGTGCCCGTTCCGGTGCCGTAGACGATGACCTTGTTGCCATCGAGCCGCCCCACCATGTCGAAGTTCACCATCGCCACCGTGTCGGCCAGCGGCACAACGGGGTTCGCGGTGTAGTGAGCACTCCCGAGAAGCCCGCGTTCCTCGCCCGAGAAGGCGATAAAGAGGACGCTCCGCGGCAACGGGCCGGCCGCCGTGAGCCGCCGGGCCACCTCGAGGAGAAGCGCCGTGCCGCTGGCGTTGTCATCAGCGCCATGATGCACTGCCCGCTCGCCTGGCGCGGCCGAGCCCTTGCCACCGTAGCCGATATGGTCGTAGTGGGCTCCGACAATGATCGTCTCGTTTGCTGGGATCGCCGCAGCGGACGGTCCCGCGCGGCGTCCCCGCCCAGGAAGGAGTCCGAGCAGATTTCGGGCGCGGGTGCGGGATCGCTCGATCGATGTCCGTCCCCGAAGCCGCCAGCCCTCGAGCGGGCTGCTCGCGGGATCGAGCGTGTCGTCGATTCCCTTCTGAACCGCGGTGAGCGACCGGCCCAGCGAACGCTTCACGATGTCATCGACGAGCGACCGACGGACGTGGAGGATCGGCATCGTTCGGCTGTCGGAACCCTCGCCGGGCTTGTTGAACGGCATCAGCTCATCGCCCCCGTCGTCGGCGTCATTCGAAAAGATGACGAGGCCCGCTTCGTGCTCCGAGGCGTTGGCCGCCTTCCGGACCAGCGCCGCATGCTCGGAGGTTTGGTTGCCGTCGAAGGCACCGTGGGGATTGTCCTTCTGCGGTTCTTGGCGAAGGACGACGACCGCCGCCCCCTTGGCAGCCGTCAGGCCCGCGTAGTCGTCGTACTTCTCAGACGGGGCGGTGATCCCGTAGCCAGCGAACACGACGGGCAGGTCGAACTCGCCGGCACCGCCGATGGCCAGTGGTGTGAAGTCGCGGCCGAGCTCAAGAGGAATCTCCTGGGGATTGCCCGAGGCGTCGGGAGGCCCAACGAATGCTGCCGTGTTCTCCACAGCCGGCCCGAGTGTGGCCTCGAGCGTCATCTCGAATGGCTGAAATGGTCCCTGCCGTTCGCCCGGAGGCGCGAGCCCGATCTCGGCAACTTGCTCCGCGAGCCAGTCGGCCACGACCTCAATTCCCTCGGTGCCTGGCCCGCGGCCCTCCCGCTCGGGTGCCGCAAGCCATGTCACATCGGCTCGCAGCCGATTCTCGACGGTCTGTTCGGCTGGTGACAGCGGTGGTGGGGTCGTCGGCAACCCCGTCCCGCCCGAATCGGCAGCCAGCGACACGAGGCCAGCGGCCACAGCCCAGGCGGCCATCACGTTCGCGGCCCACGATGACACCCGGCTACCCATTCTCTTCCCTCACCAAGCGAGTTTCACCGCCTCGACAAGCTCGGGCGGCATCGTGACATTGTAGGCGTCCCCGCGGCCATCGCGGGCTCTCGCTTCCCGCCGTGGCAAGGCCATGCCAGAATCCGGAAGAACGATTCCCTGCCCATCCCTCGCGCGACGTGCCCGTGCCTGCCTTTTTCGTCATCCAGGGATTCAACCGCGGCGCCCGCTTCGACCTGGGCGACGAGCACGAGTCTGTCAGCATCGGCCGCGAGGCGGGCAACTTCATTCGGGTCGATGACCACGAGGTGTCCAGGCGTCATGCCGAGATCCGGCGTGTCGGTAGCAGCTTCATCGTCGGCGATCTCGCCAGTTCCAACGGCACATTCGTCAACGAAGAGCGGGTGGAGAGGGCCGAACTGGCCGGTGGCGACCACATTCGCGTGGGCCGCACCGTGCTGGTGTTCTCGGGCGATGGGGCGGATCCGTCCGCCCTGGCCGCCATCAACATTGTCCCAGCCAACGATGCCTCTGACGCCTCCCGGATTGTCCGCAGCCTTCCGGAAGATTCGATCGTCTTGGCGTCGCCGGAAGAGCCGCAGAACAACTGGCTGGCACGAGCCCGCAGTAACGTGCAGGTGATGTACCGCACGGCGCTGGCTGTGAGCCACACGCTCGACATCGATGAGCTTCTCGGCCGCATTCTTCAGCTCGTGTTTGAGTGGGTGGAGGCCGACCGCGGCTGCATCATGCTCCTCGACCCGGAGACGGGCGAGCTTCGCTCGAAGGCCCGCCGCGACCGTCGGGAAGGGGCAACCGACACGATGTCCATCAGCCGCACGATCCTCGATTACGTGCTCCAGCGTGCGGAGGGCGTGATCACGAGCGATGCCCAAGACGACGACCGCTTTGCCGGCGGCAACAGCGTCGTGGGCAATCGGGTTCGCGAGGCGATCTGTGTCCCGATGCGAGGCCGATATGGCACGGTCGGTGCGATCTATATCGACACGACAGTGCCGCTCATGAAGTCGATCGAGCGGCGGCGGTTCAGCGACGAACACCTCAAGCTCATGATTGCCATCGGTCACCAGGCTGCCCTCGCCGTCGAAGATACGACCTACTACTCCGCGATGGTGCAGTCGGAACGCCTCGCGGCCGTGGGCCAGACGATTGCGACCCTCTCCCACCACATCAAGAACATTCTTCAGGGTATCCGTGGGGGCAGTTACCTCGTTGAAATGGGACTTGAGAACGAGGACCAGGGGGTCGTTCACAAGGGCTGGGACATCGTCCGCCGCAATCAAGACAAGATCTCGTCGCTCGTGATGGACATGCTTTCATTCAGCAAGAATCGCGAGCCCGACCCGGTGCCGAGCGATTTGGCCAGCCTCGTCGATGACGTTGTCGAGACGGTCCGCCAACGGGCCGAGGAGTTGGGGGCCGCCATCCATTGGGATCGTCCCGCGGCCATGCCCCGTCTTGTCTTCGATCCCGAGGGGCTTGCGCGGGCGGTGCTCAACGTCGTGACCAACGCGCTCGATGCCGTCGAAGGTCGGTCCGACTCGGCGGTGACGATCACCGCAGCAATTGATGAAACCGATCAGATGGTTCGCATCACGGTCGCCGACAACGGTGCCGGCATGCCCGCAGATCGGCTGGCCGACATCTTCAAGATTTTTGTGTCGACGAAAGGGGCGAAGGGCACCGGCCTTGGCCTGACGGTGAGCCGCAAGATTCTCCGCGAGCATGGGGGCGAGATCCACGCCTCGAGCCAAGAGGGCGAAGGCAGCACGTTCATCCTCGAGTTCCCCCTGCGGCATCCCTCGTCGATGGGCGACGACGCGGCATCGTCAGCGACGCTCGCCGGGCTTTCACCTCCCGATCTAGACTCCCCTGACTGATGACCATGACGAGTCCGTTCATGACGGCGGCCGGCACCCGGGCCATCTCGGCGGTGATTATCACCCGTGACGCCTCGACGCATCTGGCCCGTGTCCTCGCCGCGGTCGATTTCTGCGAGGAACGGCTGGTCCTCGATTCGGGCTCGACCGACGCCACGGTCGAGATCGCTCGGGAGGCCGGCGCGCGAGTCGAGCACCAGCCCTTTCTCGGATATGGGCCTCAGAAATGCCGAGCCGTAGCGATTGCCCGCCACGATTGGATTCTTTCCATCGACGCCGATGAAATCCTCGACGACGAGGCGCGGGCATCGATCATGCGCCTCGACCTTGCCGACCCGCATGCCTGCTACGCAATCCGTCGCCGCACGTTTATCGGCAGCCATGAAGTGCGGCACGGTGCCTGGGGGCATGACCTCGTCCTTCGGCTTTTCAACCGAACGACCGCCGGCTTCAAGCCGCTTCCGGTCCACGAAGAGGTCGAGTCTGGGCGACCCGCCACACGACTCGCAGGCTCGCTTCTGCACTCCAGCTTCACTGACTGCGGCGCCGTGCTCACCCGGTCTGTTCGCTACGCCCATATGAAAGCAGCGATCATGCGGCGAAAGGGGCAGCGGACCTCAGCCTGGTCTCTCCCGTTTCGGGCCTGTGCCGCCTTCACAGGCAGCTATTTTCTGCGCAGCGGCTGGCGAGACGGCCCCGCGGGGTTTGTCGTGGCCCTCGCCCGCGCCATCGACTCCACCCTTCCCCGCGCGATGCTTCTCCTCGACGATCCATCGCCCCCAGACCCGCCGGCATAGGCGATCGGACAGCCTCCGGCCCCACCACGCCGCGGTATTTCTTGCCAAACCCTCACACTCCATGATTTTGAGAGGTCAAAAAAAAGTTTTTGAGCGGCCAAAAACCTGTGGCATGGCCGATGACAGCCACTACGTCTTCTTCGCCTCCTGTCCCGCCGCCCGCCATGACCAGAACGCCGTGCACTGCCGTGGTCGCGTTGCTCCTGGCGGTGTTCGGTCTCGCGGATGCCGCAGCCGAAGACCCGCAGCGAGATCCGAGCGATCTGGAATGCGGACTTCACTGGGGCGGGGATTGGGCCAGTACCCGCGAGCTCTGGTCGGAGAATGAGTGGCGGCTTTGGTGCCGCGACTCGTGTTTTCGGCCGAAGACATTGTATGCCTGGGACGACTCCAAGCGAACGTTCCTCAACGGCACAGAGGATCGCCCGCTCGAGTCAGACAGACCTGATTTTACCGAGGCGAGCTCGACCGTCGGATACCGTCGAAATTAGGGACGGGAGCGATTTTTCCCCCAATAGGGAAGGGAAAAGGAAGGGGCAGCCACAATCCCGCCAATGGGACGATGGTGTCTGGCCAGTCGTGCGATTCCTGCCTTGGCATAGCAGCCCAAAAGGACAGGCATAATCGTATTGAGCGGAGGCCATGCCCCTGGGAGCCGGGCTTTGCCCGGCGACCGCAAGCCGAAGCCGACGCCGGGACGGCGGCGCCGGCGCGAAAGCAGCATGCCCCTGGGAGCCGGGCTTTGCCCGGCGACCGCAAGCCGAAGCCGACGCCGGGACGGCGGCACCGGCGCGAAAGCAGCATGCCCCTGGGAGCCGGGCTTTGCACGGCGACCGCAAGCCGAAGCCGACGCCGGGACGGCGGCGCCGGCGCGAAAGCAGCATGCCCGTAGCGAACGTCCGGCGATGCGGCACGGGCAACCCCGAGCCACGGCGAGCGCTGCCTCAAGCCTCGCAAGGCGGAACCGCTCTCGCTGCTACATCGAGCGGAGGGCGGCGAGCGTGCGCTCCATGTCGGCTGGCAGTGGAGCCTCAAAGCGCATGCGAGTGCCGGTCACGGGGTGATCGAGCTCGAGCGCGGCGGCGTGGAGGGCATGACGCGTAATGAGCGGCGGACCCGGCGGGAGGCCAAAGAGTGCGGGGGGGATCATGCCACGTCCGCTGTAAAGCACATCGCCGAGTACGGGCGTGCCAAGCGCGGCGAGATGAACCCGAATTTGGTGGGTGCGACCTGTGCGTGGCGCCACCCGCACGAGCGCGGCGCCCCGAAAACGCTCGAGTACTTCGTACCGCGTCACGGCATTGCGACTCGTCGAATGATCCCGGCGGACGGCCATTTTTTCACGCTGGTAGGGATGAATGCCGATCGGAAGATCGATCTCGTCGGAATCGAACTGCGGCTCGCCCTGCGTGATTGCGAGATAGGTCTTCGTTACGGTTCGCTGCTCGAACTGCTGGGCCAGGGCGTGATGGGCCGCCTCGTTGCGGGCGACGACGATCACGCCGCTGGTTTCACGGTCGAGCCGATGCACGATGCCCGGTCGCGTCGGGCCGCCGGCCGTGGAGAGCCCATCCCCGCTTTCGTGTTCCTTCTCGAGATGCCACTTGAGGGCGCCGGCGAGCGTGCCCTTCCAGTTTCCCTTGGCCGGATGCACCACCATGCCCGCCGCCTTGTTCACGACGGCGATAGCGTCGTCGATATGGAGAAACTCGAGGTGGATCTCTTCGGCTGCGGGGCCGGCGCGGGGTGGCTTAGGCACCGTGAAGGCCACCAGCGAGCCAGACTTCAGGCGAACCGATGATCGCGCCACCACGCCATCGATCCGAACTCCACCGGCCTCGATGGCCTTCGCCAGAAACGAACGGCTCGACTCAGGAAACAACCGAGCAAGAAACACGTCGAGCCTTACCCCAGCATCATCGTCACCGACCGCGAGCGGGACAATTTCACCCGGCAGGCGTGGCGGCTGGAGGCTTGTCGGCGGAGGGTTCGCCTGCTCGCTCGTCAGCGGCTGGTTTGGTGGGAGTGGCAGGCTCGGCTGACTCGGCTGGCTTGTCATCGGATGGCTCGGCGGACGGTGCGGCGGGGGCTGCGGGCGGCGTCTCGAACCATTTGTACCACCGCTGCGTGGCCGGGAGGGCCAGAGCGGTCAGCCGTCCCTTCGCGATCGCTGTGAAGGGGCTCGCAGGATACTCCGCGGCGAGTGCCTTGTAGCCTCGAAGAGCCTCCTTGAGCTGCCCCTGGCTTTCTCGTGTGCGAGCCAGTCCGAAAACGCCGCGTTCGGCGGCGAGGGCAGTGGGGCGTTGGGCGTTGACCGATGTGTAGAGATCGGCGGCAGCCGCCAGCCGCTTCTCGGCCTGGGCACGATCTGTGACCAGAAGGCGATTGCCGTCGGCGAGCGCGGCGTCGGCCATGACAAGCTCAGCCCACCAGCCGGCCGGTGCACCACGGTAGCGGGCAGCAACTTCTTCGAGCCGCCCCGGCTCACCGTCACTCAGGGCCCCGAGACATGCCTCCCAGCCAGCGGCCCGTTCAGCCGCCTGCTGCGATCGCACCAGCACCATTCCGGCAAACACGGCAAACACCACGGCAATGGCCAGGAGGATGATGCCGACATGGGGCCGGACCCGGTCCACGACGGCCATCGTGCTGACGGCAAGCTCGTTGTCTCTGAGCTCGCCGAGAGCGGCCCGGCCTTCCAATGCCATCAGATGTTCTCCTGGTCGAAACGTGCTCCACGGGCAGACAACCCGCAGAGAAACCGCACAATAGAGGGCTCGTGCTCGCAAGCGTCAAGGCGAGCCCGTCACCATCCGAACGACCTTCCTCGATGCTGCTACATTCGGCCGTCACGATGGCTCGCTCCTCCCACGATCTCCCCGAATTCCTGTGACTTCCCCCTCCGAATCGACTGTCACGCCCCGCCCCGCCGCGTCCCGCAAGGTGGGCATCCAGGGGCTCAACGCCGCCCAGTCGGACGCCGTTCTCGCGCCGCCGGGACCGCTGCTCGTGCTTGCCGGCGCGGGCACTGGCAAGACGCGGGTGGTGATTGCCCGGATCGCCCACCTCGTCCGCCAAGGAGCACGGCCCTCGCGGATCCTGGCCGTCACGTTCACCAACAAAGCAGCCCGCGAAATGCTCACGCGTGCCACGGGCTTGCTGGGCGGCTCCGGACCTCGAAAGCGCAAACAGGGCCAAGCCCCTGAGCGGCCTGAGATCTCCACCATCCACTCGCTGTGTGTCCGCATCCTGCGGCGGCATGCAGCCCGGCTCGGCTACCCCGAGCGGTTTGCGATCATCGACCGCGGCGAGCAGGAGTCGGCCGCCCGCGCGGCCCTCAAGGCCATCAAGGTCGCCGACACCGTGCTCTCGCCCGGCGACCTCGTAGACCGGGTGAGCCGCTGGAAGAGCCGGGGTATGCGGCCCGGCGATGCCCTCGAGACCGTGTCGGCCGATGCCGACGACACCTGGACGCTCGCCGCCGCGGGATACCGTCGCTACCAGGAGGGTCTCAAGACGGCTGGCGCGGTCGACTTCGATGACCTTCTCCTTCTCGTCGATGAGCTCTTTGCCACAGACGAGGAAATCCGTCGAGCTGAAGCAGGCCGCTTCGATCACGTGCTCGTCGACGAGTATCAGGACACGAGCGGCATCCAAGAGCGGATCCTCACGGCCCTGGCCCGCGACCACAAAAGCATCTGCGTCGTGGGTGACGACGACCAGTCGATCTACGCCTGGCGGGGTGCCGAGATCAGCCACATCCTCGAATTCGCCCGCCGCTGGCCGGGGGCCCGCATCGTCAAGCTCGAGGAGAACTACCGCTCGACCCCCGAGATCATTCGGGCGGCCAACCAGCTCATCGAACACAACGGCCGCCGCCACGGAAAGACACTCGTCGCAGTCGGCGCTGCGGGCGTGCCGCCGTCGATCGTTCAGGCGCAGGACGAGATGGACGAGGCGCGGCGGATCGTGAGCGATATCGAGAGCCTCTTCGGCGAGCGGCAGTGCGATCCGGGCGACGCCGTGATCCTCGTCCGCACTGGCGAGCAAACCCGCGCGTACGAGCAGGAACTGCGGCGGCGACAGGTGCCGTATGAGCTTGTCGGCAGTAAATCCTTCTTCGACCGCCGTGAGGTCAAAGACGTGATGGCGCTCTTGCGACTGCTCGTCGATCCCGATGACGACCTCGCACTCGCCCGCGTGGCCAACGTGCCACCCCGCGGGATCTCCGCGGCGACCATCCAAGCCGCTCGGGCAGGCGCGTCCGAAGCGGGCACGAGTATGTGGCGCGAGATGGTCTCGATGCGGGATCGCGGCAAGCTGTCGTCGGCCGCAACCGGTGGCATCACGGCCCTCGAACGCCTCCTCAGCCACGGCGGCCTCTCGGCGCCGACATCCGGCGAGCCCCGCGGCGCGGCGCTCCTTCGAAAACTCCTCGAGGACGTGGGCTACCGGCAGTACCTCGTCAAGGAATACGCCGACGACCCGGCCGAGGCCGATACCCGCTGGGCATGCTGCGAGGAGATTGCCACGGCGCTCGATGAGCATGAGCGGGCCCGTCGTGCTTCAGGCGATCTTGGCGGCGTGATCCGCAGCTTCCTCGATGATTTCGTGCTTCAGGTCGAGGACAAGGAGGATCGCTTCAAAGACGACAAGCCAAAGGGCAACGTCTTGCGGCTCATGACGCTCCACGCCGCTAAGGGGCTCGAATTTGACTGCGTCTGGATGGTGGGCATGGAGGAAAACATCCTGCCCCACCACCGCTCCATCGGGGATGGCATTCAGGCGGTCGATGAGGAGCGGCGGCTTTGCTATGTGGGTGTTACGCGAGCCCGTCGGAGGCTTGTCCTTTCGCTCTGCCTCACCCGCACCAAATGGGGCAAACCAAAACCCTGTCGCCCAAGCCGGTTCCTCTACGAGATGACAGGCCAGGCCGAGAAATTTCAGGAACGTGAGGCCGAGGCCAAGCAGCCCGTCCCTCCCGGTCGTGGCAAGCGGCCCGGCCGCCGCCGGTAGCGCGCAGTCGACCTCGGGATTACTTGCCGATGCAGTGGCGGGCGAAGATGCGGTCGAGGAGCTCGGTGTCGACCGAGGCTCCGGTCACATCCGCCAGGGCATCGGTCGCGCGGCGGAGGTGGCTCGCCACGACTGACTCATCGACGAATCCACCGGACACAGCGTCGTTCACGGCGAGCCTGGCATCGTCGAGGGCCGTGCGGGCACCATCGCAGCCCACCGCCAGCCGCACGGTTGCCGGCGATCGGTCTCGAGCGAGGCCATCGACGGCGTGGAGGATCGCCGCCTCGAGCGCAGCAATGCCCGCGCCCGTGTGGCTGCTCGTGGCGATCGCATCGGCGCGAGACGCCACTTCAGGGGCAAGGTCACACCGCGTCACGACGGTGATACTGGCTGATGGACCATCATGCACCGCCGTTGCCGTCGCATCGCGGCACGCGATGACAACATCCGCTCGCGCGATCGCGTCGCGTGCCCGTGCCAGCGCCTCTGCTGCGATGCTGATGCTCCCTGGTACGTCACGAGCCTCATCGAGGCCGGCCACATCCACAAGCCGATAGCGTGGGCCAGTAGCATCACCGAGCCTGGCCTCGAGCCAGTCCCGCGTGGTGCCCATTTCGTCGGCAACGAGCGCGGCATCGTAACCCACCATCACATTAAAGAGGCTGCTCTTGCCGATGTTGGGCGGCCCGGCGAGCACGACCATCGGGAGATCGGCTGCGGCGGCATCACGGCCGGCCACCTGCTCCGATACCGCGGCGATGGCGGCATCGCAGGCCGCGATCCGGTCGGCCACCCGCTGCCAGGCAGGTCCCACAGGCACAGCGTCGGGCGTCGCCTCGTCGGCGAAGTCGATGGCAGCCTCGATGTCGGCGAGCAGATCGAGCAGGTCGCCTCGAGCGGCCACGAGCGACTGACCTGCACCGCCTGCCAGCCGATCGAGCGCGGCGGTCAGCTCAGCCGCTGAGCGAGCATCCGTGACGCTCACCACCGCCTCGGCCTGTATGAGATCCATGCGCCCGCTCAGAAATGCCCGCAGCGTGAATTCGCCGCCGCGGGCCTGCCGACAGCCGAGCCGGCAGGCCTCGGCTATCACGTCGGCCACCAGCGGGCCGCAGGCGGGCAACTGCATTTCGGCCAGTGGCCCGCCGATTGGCCCGCCCGGCCCCGGCCATACGAGAATCCCGAGAGGGAGACGGCCCCACGCGCGGCCGAGCCCCGCCGTCGCAAGCCGGCATGCCACCACCCGCGGCGGTTCGCCGGGCCGCGGACGAGGATCGGAGTCAACAAGCCCCGCGAGCACACGATCGAGCCCGTCGCCCGCGAGCCGGACGATTGCCCGTGCCCCCGAGCCCTCACGGGTGGCGGCGGCCACGATGAGGTCAGTCGTGGAGAACATAGTGACTGCGAACGGGACTACCGCTGACGCTTGCGGGCCTGGCGGCGCTCGCGGGCGGCATTCGCGACAGCCGTGGGCTGGGACGTGGCGTCAACGACGCGAAGGCCTCCCGCCGTCACCACGGATCCCGGCTTCGGCAGCCAGAGGAGCCGCTCGGCAATACCCCACAGGCTCGAGGCGATGAAGTAGAGGCAGAGCCCGGAGGGCACCTTGAAAAACATCACTGCCATGAACCACATCATGTAGTTCATGACCTGCTGCTGCATCCGCTGCTGTTCGTCCATCGCCGGCGGCATGAAAAGTTTTTGTTGCCAGAGGAACAGGCCGATCGTGACAAGCGGTAACACATTCAGGAACGGTCCAAGCCAGCCCTCGGGAGCCGTCAAGAACCCTGGCAGATACCCTGTCCAATCCCAGAGCATGTCGGGAGCGGCGAGGTTCGAGCACCAGCGAATAGCCGTTGTAAAGAGGGGCGCCTCGCGGAGCTCCACATCGGTGGCGAGGGCCCGGTAGAGCCCCATGAAGATGGGGATCTGGATGAACACCGGGAGACAGCCGGCGGCAGGGTTCACGCCGTGCTTCCGCCACAGCTCCTGCACGGCCCGACCGCGCTTCTCCGAGTCGTTCTTGTATTTCTCATTGATGACCTTCATCTCGGGCTGAAGGGCCTGCATCTTTTGCGACGAGATGGCCTGCTTCCGGCTGATCGGGAACATCGCCCCGCGGACGAGAACCGTCAGGAGGATGATCGCAATGCCGTAGTTCCCTATGACCGCATGGAGCCCATGCAACAGCGCGATCATGGGCCTGGCCACCCAGCCGAACCAGCCGTAGTAGACGAGGTCGTCCATACTCGCGCGCGGCGCCCCAAACTGCCGCAGAAGGTCGGGCTTTTTAGGGCCGGCGAAGATCGTGTAGCGGTGGTGGACCGGGCGGGCCGGTCCCACTTCGAGGTTTTCCGAAACGATCCGAGCCGTGACATTGACGAGCTTCTTGCGGGCCGGCTCGACTGGTTTGCCGACGGCGATCGACCGCACCTCGGCCAGCGCTGGCGCGTCGTCGCCGATGGCGGGAATGATCGCGGAGGCGAAGTAGAGCGCGTCTACCCCGGCAAAGGCGAGCGGCTTCTCCGGCATGACGGTGATCGCAGGACGTTCGAGCGTGCCGTCGAGCGTCTTCAGGCCGCTGATGAGAGTGCTCTCACTTCCGACGAAGCGAAGCGCGACGTCGCGAACGGCCAGCGAGCCCCAAAAATCATGCCACACCCGCTGCGTGTACCACCAGCCCTCGGTGGGCAAGCCTGTGGGGCCGTCGATCGCATACGTCACGACGGTGTCGTTCTCGGGCGATTCGAGTCCCACAACGAGCTCGACCGAGTAGCCCGGACCATCCGTTGCATTCGCGAGCCGATACTCCTTGCTGGCCACCAGCCCGCCCGGGAGCGTTCGTATGAACCGCACGCTGCGGCCGTCGGCGGCGAGCGTGGCATGCCAGTCGATGGCGGCAAGATCTTGGCCTGCAATCTCGTCGAGTGGCTCACCGCGGCGACGGCCGTCGCGTGCCTCGACCGAAACGAGGAACGACATCGGATCGTGTGGCTGGGTGTCAGGATCGATCACCGGCCTCCCACGGAACTCGGGACGCACGACTTCGAGAGGCCGTCGGCCGAGCACCGCCTCGAGCGAGACCTTGGTGTCACCGCGAAGCGCGGCGATCACGACCCGTTTGCCGGGCCTCGTCTCGGAGAGCACGTCGGCCAGTGCCAGCGGATCGGCCGTGGCCGCGCCGGCTACCTGCACGATCACGTCGCCGGGTCGCATGCCCGCGATGCCAGCAGGCGTGCCAGGGCCGACGACGGTCACTCGGCAGCCTTCGGGGACCGTTTCGGCCGCGAGGTGGCCGAGGTAGCCCGAGCGATCCTCTTGGTCATGGAAGCGATCGTCCGAGAGCTCGATCCGCTCGACGGCCGCCCCGCGGCTTGTGAGCGTGACGAGCATCCGGGCAGGGTCCGATGGGTCGAGCGATCCGAGCGTGAACCGCGTGCGGGCCGCGGCGTCCTCAGCCGGCGAGTCCTCAGCCGTTTCGGTGGTGCCCTCGGCCTCGGTTGGGGCTTTTGCTTCCTTCTTCTCGGCGACCGGTTGGGCATCCGGGCCAGCAGGCTCCTTCTCAGCCACAGCGGCTGGCGGCGCGGGGAACAGCCACGCCTGAAGCATCTGGCTGGAGACGACAATCGCCAGCGCGATGGCGAAGAAGACGACGTAGCGACGTTCCACAATCAATTCCAGGAGGGAGGCGGGAGTATACCCGCCTGGCGGCAGGCCGCTCCTGGTCAGGCGTTATCGCCCCACGAGGAGCCGATCGCCGAGGAAGTTGTCGAGATCGGGGATCGCGTGGATCTTCCGGCGCGTGGTCTCGATGGGGTAAGAAATTCTTCGGAATCGGACCCGCCGATCGTCTTCGACGAGCACGTAGGAGCTTCGCGGGTCTTCGTCGCGGGGCTGCCCCACCGACCCAACATTGATCATGGCCTTGCCGCCCGGGAGTTCGATGGCCACCTCGGTCTCACCGTGCGGGACGCCCGGGGAAATGAACTCGGGCGACGTCGTGAACACGCCCGGGATGTGGGTGTGTCCCTGGAAGCAGTGCCGGGGCACGAGCTCGAAGATGTGCTCGAGCTTGAGCGGGTTATAGATATCTTCAGGAAAGACGTACTCATCGAGCGGCCGTCGGGCCGAGCCGTGGACAAACAGGGTCTCACCATCGGCGTGGTTACGGGCGAGCTCGCCGAGGAAGTCGTAGAGCTGTTCGGCCGAGTTGCGTGGCAACCGGTCGTGCATTTCGATCTGGCGGCGGGTCCAACGGATGGCCCGTTCGGCGCCCGAGTTGAAACCGTCGGGATCGAAGAGAGCGCCCTGGTCGTGGTTGCCAAGGATCACGATGCTGCATCGATCGCGAATGAGCTTGACGCACTCGCAGGGATTGGGCCCGTAGCCCACGACATCGCCAAGGCAAACGATTTCGTCCACCCATTGACGGTCAATATCCTCGAGGACGGCGTGGAGCGCCTCGAGGTTGCCGTGGATATCGCTGATAATGGCCCGCTTCACGAAAATCCCCGGTTCGCTCTGGCGCTTCCGAACCGTCGTCCCCACTTGGGCCGGCGGGCCGCCCCAGGGCGGTCTTCCAGGCATCGACTTGATTCAGAATAGATTTGCAGGCTACGACCGATGCCGTTCACGGTCAAGGATAACTCCCGCTCAACCGCGAGCCACACGATGAGAACCATCGCCATCGACACGAGCCACACCGCCGGAAGCGTGGTCGCCCGCGACGGGACCGCCCTCGCCACCCGGCCGCTGGGCGAGAGCGGCGAACACGCCCGAAGGATCGCGGCGGCCCTCGAGGAAGCGGCCGCGGAGGCGGGCTGGGGGCTGTCCGATACCCAGCTTGTGGTGGTTGTCCGGGGGCCAGGGTCGTTCACCGGCCTGCGGGTCGGCATCGCGGCAGCCAAGGGCATCGCCTGGGCAAACGTCTCGCGGCTCGTCGGCGTCTGCGGTTTTGAGGCAATCGCCCAAGAAACCGCCCTGGCAGCCGACCGCCTCGCGGGAACCGCCCCCACGACCATCGAAATCGCCTTCGACGCCGGTCGAGCCGAGGTCTACGCGGCGACGGCCACGCCGACCGCTAGCCAAGGCCCCTGGCAGATCAGCCCGCCGCGACTGCTTGCAGCCGACGCCTGGATCGCCGACCTTCCGCCCGGAGCGCATGTCTCCGGCCCTGCCCTCGCCACGCTCCAAGACCGTGTCGCCGCCGCCGGTCACACGATCGCTCCGCCGGAGGCCTGGTTTCCCAACGCGACGGCGGCCGCCGAGATCGGCCTCGCGAGAGCCGCCGCCGGTGCCTTCGACGACCCTTTCACCCTCGTGCCCCACTACCTGAGGCCCAGCTACGCCGACGAGCGCGTCACGCTGCCGGCGCGATAAAGGGACGCCCTTCCAAATCGCAACTGCTCTCAGGGGTCGTTGGACGCTATGCCCACCCCGGGCGGCCGAGAGTCGAGGAGCTAGTCAGGCCACGGCATTGGCATTTTGCACCGCGAGGGGTTGCCGGTGCCGTAGAGCCGGCGTTGTAGGCCAGCGAAGCCAGGATGGCGAAGCGGCAGCGGGATAGCGAAGCGGCGGCGGGATGGCCAGCGTAGGCCGCATGCAGTGAGCGAAGGCCATGGATGGCAATGGTGTTCGGCACGGCGAATGCAGGATGGCGGCCGCAAGCCGCATGGGTTCGCCGGCGGTGACATGCGGCCGCAAGCGGCTCCTTCGGATCGTTCGCCTTCGCGACTTTGCGCGTGTGTTCTCGGGGATGATGGTGCGCCGCTTGGGGGCGAAAAGGCCACAGGGGCGGTACGATACTCGGCCTGTCCCGTTCCCTTGCCAGGTAGGCCATGCGTCCGATCACAAAACTGCTTGTTGCCAACCGCAGCGAGATCGCCATCCGCGTCTTCCGCTCGGCCCACGAGCTCGGCATCCGCACCGTGGCGATCTACGCCCACGAAGACCGGTTTGCCCTGCACCGCTTCAAGGCCGACGAGGCCTACCTCGTGGGCAAGCCCGGCGAGCCGATTCGCTCGTACCTCGATATCAACGCGATCGTCGCGATTGCGAAGGACCGTGGCGTCGACGCGATCCACCCTGGCTATGGGTTTCTCTCTGAGAACCCTGAGTTCGCAGCAGCCTGTGCGGCCGCAGACATTACATTCGTGGGCCCGCGGGCTGAGCTGCTCCGCACGCTCGGCGACAAGACCGCGGCTCGCGACCTGGCGGCCCGCGCGGGCGTGCCGATCCTCGCTGGAAGCCCCAAGCCACTCTCGAGCCTCGCCGACGCCAAGCAGATTGCCCGCGACCTCGGTTATCCCGTGATCCTCAAGGCGGCCCACGGTGGCGGCGGCCGCGGCATGCGGGTCGTGCATGGTGAGGAAGAGCTGGCCGTCGCGCTCGAGAGCGCCCAGCGTGAGAGCAAGACCGCCTTTGGCTCCGCGAGCGTCTTCGTTGAGAAGTTCATCCAGCGGGCGAGACACATTGAAGTGCAGTTGCTTGGTGACCTCCACGGAAACCTCATCCATCTCTTCGAACGCGACTGCTCGGTGCAGCGGCGGCACCAGAAGGTGGTGGAAGTTGCGCCTGCCCCGAACCTTGAACCAAGCCTCCGGGAAGCGATCTGTGACGCGGCGCTCGCCATCGGTCGAACGGCCCGCTACGAGAACGCCGGCACCGTCGAGTTTCTCGTCGACGCCGAAACCGGCCGCTTCTACTTCATCGAAGTGAATCCACGCATCCAGGTGGAGCACACGGTTACCGAAGAGATCACCGGCATCGACATCGTCCGCCGCCAGATCCGCGTGGCCGAAGGATGGAAGCTCGCCGACCCCGAGATTGGTCTGGGCGAGCAGTCTGCGATCCGGTCGATGGGCACGGCGATCCAATGCCGCGTCACCACCGAAGATCCCGAGAACCGGTTTCTGCCGGACTACGGCCGGATCACAGCGTATCGCTCGGCGAGCGGCATGGGCATCAGGCTCGATGCAGGCTCCGCGTTCTCGGGGGCTGTTGTCACGCCCTATTTTGATTCGCTGCTGGTCAAGGTGACCGCCCGCGGCCTCACGCTCGACGAAGCGGCGGGCCACATCGAGCGGTGCCTCCAGGAGTTTCGCGTCCGTGGAGTGAAGACGAACATTCCCTTCCTCATCAACCTCGTCATGCACCCCGAGTTTCTGTCGGGCAAGTGCACGACCCGCTTCATCGATGAGACGCCAAGCCTTTTTGATTTTCCTGTGCGACGCGATCGGGCCACGAGGCTCCTCGAGTATCTCGGCGACGTGATCGTCAACGGGAACTCGCTGGTGAAAGGTCGGGCCACCGCAGCCCGCCGAGATCCGGCGCTACTGCCCCCCTTCGACCCGGCGTCTTCTGCCCCTACGGGCACCCGTGATCGGCTCAAAGAACTGGGCCCCGAAAAATTCGCCGCATGGGTTCGCGACCAGAAGGGGCTGCTCGTCACCGACACGACGATGCGCGATGCCCACCAGTCGCTCCTGGCCACGCGGATGCGAAGCTACGACATGCTCGCGGTGGCCGATGCGTATGCACAGCTCGGGGCCGGGCTCTTCTCGCTCGAGATGTGGGGCGGGGCCACGTTCGACACGTCGATGCGGTTCCTCAAGGAATGCCCGTGGGACCGGCTCCTCCAGCTCCGCGCGCGGATTCCCAACATCCTCTTCCAGATGCTGCTGCGGGCGAGCAATGCCGTCGGCTACACGAACTACCCAGACAACGTGGTCCAGGCGTTTGTCAAGGAGTCGGCTTCCGCTGGCATCGACCTCTTCCGCGTCTTCGACCCACTCAACTGGGTACCGAACATGCGTGTGGCGATGGATGCTGTCCTCGAGAGCGGGGCGATCTGCGAGGCGGCGATTTGTTACACCGGCGATGTCCTCGATCCGGCCCGTCCAAAGTATTCGCTTGCTTACTACGTGGCGCTCGCCAAGGAACTGGAAAAGCACGGGGCGCACATGCTGGCCATCAAGGACATGGCCGGCCTCTGCAAGCCATTTGCGGCGGCCAAGCTTGTTGCGGCCCTGCGTGACGAAGTCGGCATCCCAATCCACTTCCATACCCACGACACGGCCGGCTCCCAGCTCGCCACGCTCCTCGAAGCAGCCAAGCACGGCGCGAGTGTGGTCGATGCCGCGATGGCCCCCTTCGCTGGTCTTACGAGCCAGCCCAACCTGAACGCCCTTGTCGACGCCACGCGGCACACGCCGCTCGATACCGGCCTCAACACGGACCACCTGCGGCGACTGGCCCACTACTGGTTCGCCGTGCGTGACCACTACACCGCCTTCGAGTGCGGCATGAAGGCGCCCGATGCCGACCTCTACCTCCACGAAATGCCCGGCGGGCAGTTCACGAACCTCCTCGAGCAGGCCAAGGCGCTCGGCCTCGGTGATCGCTGGGAAGATGTCTGCCGCGCCTATGCCGACGTCAATCGGGTCCTCGGCGACATCGTGAAGGTGACGCCCACGAGCAAGGCCGTCGGGGATCTCGCGCTGCTTCTCGTCACCAATGGGCTCACCGCGGACGACCTCGTCGATGACTCCCGCGAGATCGCGTTTCCGGAATCGGCGATCGATCTCCTGGCCGGCCGCATGGGCCAGCCCCCGGGCGGGTTTCCGCCGGCCGTGGTGAAGCGGGTGGTCAAGAACGGCGAGATCGTGACCGGTCGGCCCGGCGAATCGATGCCCCCCGCGGATTTTGTCGCAGCCGGCAAGACTGTCACCGAGCTCGTGGGATACACGGCCTCTCCTCGCGAAGTGCTCTCATGGCTTCTCTACCCACGAGTCTTCCAAGATTTTGCTCGCCATCGCGCCACATACGGCGATGTCAGTGTGCTTCCTACACCGGCATTCCTCGAAGGCCTTGCTCCGGGCGAGGAGCTCGCCGTCGAGATCGAACCGGGCAAGACGCTCGTGATCCGTCTGCTCACAGTCGGCGAGCCCCACGCCGATGGCACACGAACCGTATTCTTCGAGCTCAACGGCCAGCCACGGAGCGTATCGATCGCCGACCGCTCGCTCGAGGCCAAGGTGCAGAAGCGGCCCAAGGCCACGCCGGGCGATGCCCGCGAGGTGGCCGCCCCGATGCCCGGCCTCGTGGTCACGGTCGCCGTGCGAGCCGGCGACAAGGTGAAGAAGGGCCAGAAACTCTTGAGCCTCGAGGCCATGAAGATGGAGACGACGCTCTACGCCGAACGGGACGGCACGCTCGCCGAAGTGCTCGTCGCCCCCGGCACGCCTGTCGAAGCCGGGGAGCTAGTTGCACGTTACGCTGACGCGTAACGGCGCGGCTGCAATGCCATCCATGGCCATTGCAGCCTTTGGGCAGTCGGGGGCAAGCCAAGGTTGCCCGCGCCCGCCCGCCGGCTTCCTGCCGGCCTTGCACGTTACGCTGACGCGTAACGGCGCGGCTGCAATGCCATCCATGGCCATTGCAGCCTTTGGGCAGTCGGGGGCAAGCCAAGGTTGCCCGCGCCCGCCGCTGCGCGCCCCAGGGTTGTGTCGAATGAATAGAAGCCCATGGCGCCAGCCGTGGGGCTGCGGGCTGAAGGACGTCTCGCTCGCCATCACCTACGGGCTCGCCCAACGAACCGCTGCACCCTCGCTATCGCAAGGGGCTTCCATGCAGCGCTGCACGCCAAGCAGGAATGACGAAACGCCAATGCACGCTGGCGTGGTGGTGTTCCCGCCCGCCCGCTGCACGCCACCGGGTTGTGCCGAATAGAAGCCCATGGCGCC
>Ga0163152_10001631_pt1 | contig 34847 bp, 30 predicted proteins | sample OliLakLV19MP8IB2_FD_148635 | JGI IMG/M metagenome (GOLD analysis project Ga0163152, IMG submission 148635) | Freshwater microbial mat bacterial communities from Lake Vanda, McMurdo Dry Valleys, Antarctica - Oligotrophic Lake LV.19.MP8.IB-2 | ecosystem: Environmental > Aquatic > Freshwater >...
TGGAGGTCCAGCTGCCCGCCAAGGCTGGTGCGGTGAGCACGATTGTGCAGGCCAACGCCTGCAAGAAAAATCGAGTCAATTCAGAAGCAGCCACGTTGCTAATCCCAAAAAAGATACAAAACCGACGACGTCGGTCACCGTCGTTACCACCACCGGAGAAGAGACCGCCGGATCGACACCTGCTTTATTCAATGCCAGCGGCACAAACACGCCCGACACTGCAGCGGCGAGCAGGTTGATCAGCATCGCAGATGCTATCACGCCCGCAAGCGCCAAGTTTTGAAACCACACCCATGTTATGCCAGCTGCGAGCAAAGCGAAACCAGTGCCGTTGGTCACGCCTATGATCATCTCACGGTTGATAACACGCCATAAATTCGCCTGATTTAGTTCTTTTGTTGCAAGTGCTCGCACGACAACCGTCAAGGTCTGGGTGCCGGCGTTGCCGCCCATCGACGCCACGATGGGCATCAGAATTGCCAGCGCTACGGCCTTTTCCAACGAGGCCTCGAAAAAGCCGATAACGATCGACGCTATGATTGCGGTGAGCAGATTTACGAAGAGCCAGGAAAATCGAAGTCTGGTGGTTTTGGTCAGTGATCCCGACAGGGATTCTCCCTCGGCGACGCCACCCAGTGCCAGCACTTCGGCTTTGTGCATTTCCTGGAGGACTTCGACCACTGATCCGGCGCTGAGCACGCCAACCAGGCTGCCGGTCTCGTCAGTCACCGGGGCCGACGTCAAATGGTAGTGCTCAAAGAGATGGGCGAACGCCTTCTGATGTGCGGTTGCCGGAATGATGGTCATTTCAGTCGTTGCGATGTCATGGAGCAGCGATGAAGGTGTGGCGCGCAACAGCCGGCTCAATGCCAGAAAGCCAACGGGCCTACGCTCACTATCAACCAGATAGATTTCTTGAAACTCTTCAGGGATATCAACCAAAAGCAACCGTGCCAGTGCTTCGGCGACTGTCATGCTTCCCTGCATCGTGACAAATTCGCGATGCATGACGCGGCCTGCGGTTTCTTCGGAGAACAACAGCGCATCGACAACCTGGGCCCGGTCTGCGAGCGGGACCTGCGACAGGACTTCGCGCTTTTCGAAGTCTTCCAGATCTTCCAGAACATAGGCAGCGTCTTCAACGTGCAGCTCTTTGACGGCGTCGGCGACTGATTTTGGACCCAGTGTTCGAACCAGCTCCGTGCGCAAATCTTCGTCGAGTTCGGACAGAATTTCCGGATCGATGTCCGGGCCCAGCGCTTTAACGAGCGCCCGGCGATTTGAGGCGTCCATAGCGCCCAATAGCCAGGCGATGTCGGCTGCGTGCAGCGGCTCGACCAGGGCCTTGACGCCTGCCTCGTCCTGGCCGTCGATGGCATCAAGTACCGCACGCAGAAAGACCGGCGATGTGACGTCCCGATATTCTGCCGGTCGTGGTTTGGTGGTGTTTTCAGTCAAAAGTGGCACCTCTCAGGAGGTGGGGAGGATGGCAGCGCTGACCATAAGCCTGCCGGATCAACAAATTCTGAATTTGGTGCGGTCAAGAAGACTCGAACTTCCACGGGTCGCCCCGCTGCCACCTCAAGGCAGTGCGTCTACCAATTCCGCCATGACCGCATTTCACAAGCAGAGAGGGCGGGCATGTAACAGATAGAGGCAGGATTGGGAAGGGTGGAAAGGCGCGCTCGCTTTTGTGTTAGTTTGGCACCTAAGGATGGCGAGAATTTGGAGTACTCATGAAGGTGCGCTTGGCAGATATAAGCGAGATTTCCACATTGAAGGAGGTCGAAGACGATGCTTCGGTCTTGTTCAGATCTTTGCCGGAGCTTGCATTTGTTCTGGACTATCCCCCTCGAGAAATTAGTGAGTACGAAGAGTTCGTCCGTTCGGGGAACGCTTTTGTATCGGAAGGCGCCGTGGGAATTTCGGGGATTATTTTGCTGGGTGTGGTCGATGGGCGCGGACACATATGGGAACTGTCCGTTCGTATGGCGTTTCAGCGTCAAGGCGCCGGCAGACACCTTATCGAGGCAGGTTGTCGATGGGCAAAGAGTCGAGGATGCGACGAAGTTACCCTGACTACTTTCAAAGATGCGCCTTGGAACGCTCCAACCTATGCCCGATTGGGCTTTGAGATCTTCCAGCCCGATGGCATGCGTGCGGAGCTTGGTTCGATCATTGAGCACGAGCGATCTATCGGTTTACTTCGCGCTCCGCGAGTGGCTATGAGGAAACCTGTTTCTGCAACTTAGTCTTTGCTTTCTTCACGTGCTGCAAGGGTCTCCATTTGCTTTTCGCTGGATTGGGCCCAAAGAACCAGCACTTGAACCAAACTGGCAAAACCCAGCGCGAAGTAGAGATAGCCTTTCGGGATTGCGGTTCCCATGGATTCGGTGACCAAAATGAAGCCCACGAGCAAAAGGAAGCTCAAGGCAACGATTTTCACTTCTTTGTGCTTGTCGATGAAAATGGCGATCGGATTGATGGCGACCATCATCACGAACACAGCGATGATGATTGCGGCGGCCATAATTTCGATGTCGTTGGCAATTCCGACAGCGGTGATGACCGAGTCAATCGAGAAGACAATGTCGATTATGGCTATTTGAACTATGATCCAGGCAAACACCGCTCGGGCAACATGTTTCTTGTCTTTGCGGTGGGCTTTGTGCGGCCTTATCGACTCGTTCATCTCCACGATTGCTTTCCAAATCAGGAACAGTCCACCGGCGCCCAAGACGATATCTCTCCATGAAAGGTCTCTGCCGAAGAGCCAAATTCCGGTCGTGGCCTCGAGGTGTGAAAGGTAAAACAGGGTCGACAAAAGAGCCAGTCTGGTGCCCAATGCCACGGCCAATCCGATCTGCCGGGCGCTGGCCCGCTCTTCGACGGGCAGCTTACCCGCGAGAATGGCAATGAAGACTATATTGTCGACGCCAAGAACGATTTCGAGCGTGGTCAGAGTTATAAAGGCAATCCAGGCTTCCGGGTTTGCAAGCAGTTCCATTGTGCGCGCGTCAATCGTGTTGGTTGAGGTACTATAGGGTAAGTTTCTGCGGGTTTTGCCAGAGGATGGTGGGCGCTGCAGGGATTGAACCTGCGACCCCTACCGTGTGAAGGTAGTGCTCTCCCGCTGAGCTAAGCGCCCAATTTCTTGAAGGACGGTTGCTATAGGGGCGCGTTGACGCCCAAGTCAAGCGCGGGCACATTTGGCTAGGGCGTCCTGGAGTGAGTCAAAATGATCGATCACGACATTGGCTTTGAGGTCGCGGACCGGGATCTCGCTGTAGCCAAAACTGACTAAAATGACGGGGATGCTGGCGGCCTGAGCTGTTTTTGCGTCGGTTTCGCTGTCGCCGATCATCACGCTATCCAAAGGGTTGCCACCGAGCTCTGCCACTGTGTCGATCAGGTGACGCGGGTCGGGTTTACGATAGGGTTTGCTGTCAAGGCCCAAGACTACCGGAAAGTACTTTTTCAGTCCAAGTTTCGTCAGTAGCTTTAGCGACAGAGCTTCGGGTTTGTTGGTGCAGACCCCGAGTTTGTGACCACGGCTGGATAGAGTGTGGAGCTGATCCTCAACTCCGTTGAAGGGCCGGCTGGTTTCAGCGATGTTTGCCTCATAATATTCGAGGAAATGCTTCATCAAATCAGCGGTGCGATCTGGGTCGATCGAAATGCCATGTGAGGTCAGTGCGCTTTCGATGAGAACGCGCGCACCCCTTCCAACCATGTGCCTGACCTGGTCAAGGGGCACGATCGGCAGCCCTTCCCTGATTAACACCGCGTTAAGAGCTGCGGTGAGATCGGGGGCGGTATCGACCAGTGTGCCGTCGAGGTCGAAAATGATTGTTTCAGGCAGTTTGACGGGCAAGTTCGTTCAGCTCGGTTCATGGCGCTTTCAAGCCAATTGCCATGGGATTGGCAAGAATGCGAAACATTTTTTTATTTCAGTATGCGATAACGAGTGTGCGAGCGTTCCGGCGGCCAAACGCCGGATTCCGTTAGATTTTTATTGAGGCCCAGGCTTGACGTCTTCAACCTTGCATGAGCGATCCGTTTCTCTTGCCGCTGTGGTTTTGGCGGCGGGGAAGGGCACGCGCATGAAATCGACGCTGTCCAAAGTGCTGCATCCCGTGGCCGGGCGCGCGATGGTGCTCCATGTTTTGGAGACGGCGCGTGAGGCCGGGGCAGTCAAATGTGTGGTTGTTCTGGCGAGGGGCATGGACGAGGTTGCAAAAGCCGTTGCCCCGGCCGAGATCGCAATTCAAGAGCCAGCTCTGGGGACGGGACACGCAGTTTTGGCCGCTCGCGATGCGTTGAAGGGTTTTAAGGGCCGCGTTGCGGTTTTGTTTGCCGATACGCCTTTGATCCGGCCCGGCAATATTGCGGCGGTCGAAGCCGCGATGGCCGGCGGTGCCGCCATTGGCGTGTTGGGTTTTCGTCCATCCGATCCTGCCGTGTATGGGCGGTTGATCGCGACGAAAGACGGCGAGCTTGAGCGGATAGTAGAGTTCAAGGACGCGACAGCGGAAGAACGCGCGGTTGGGTTCTGCAATTCCGGGATCATGATTGTTGAAGGGCGATATCTGTTTGAGTTGCTGGATCGGGTCGGCAATGCCAACGCGCAGGGCGAGTACTATCTGACTGAAATCGTGGCGATCGCGCGGGCTCAGGGATTGCTGGTTGTGGCGGCCGAGGCTGCGGCAGACGAGGTGATGGGCGTTGATCACCGGGTGGCGCTGGCGAAGGCCGAAGCGATCATGCAGCGGCGCTTGCGTGAGCGGGCGATGCTGGAAGGCGTGACACTGACTGATCCCGATACTGTCTGGTTCAGCATGGATACGAAGCTTGGGCGCGATGTCACGGTGGGCCCCAATGTCGTGTTTGGGCCCAAGGTTGTGATCGCCGGCAATGTGACGATCAAACCGTTTTGTCACTTCGAGGATTGCACGATTGGTGAAGGCGCTATCATCGGACCCTATGCGCGCTTGCGGCCGGGCGCCATGATCGGGCGCGATGTTCATATTGGAAATTTCGTCGAAGTGAAGAAGTCGGTGATCGAGGATGGGGCAAAGGCAAACCATCTGGCCTATATCGGGGACGCGCGAGTCGGGGCGCGTTCGAACATCGGGGCTGGTACGATTACCTGCAATTACGACGGGTTTGACAAGCACTTCACCGATATCGGCGCCGACGTTTTCATCGGATCGAACACGGCGCTGGTGGCGCCGGTGAAAATTGGTGATGGCGCGATGGTGGGTGCGGGCAGTGTGATCACCAAGGCTGTCGATGCGCAAGCGTTGGCGATTGAACGCAATGAGCAGCGGCAGGTTGATGGTTATGCGAAAGCGTTTCGCGCCCGCAAGCTGGCGGCCAAGAAGAAACCGAAGGAGTAGTCTGGCATGTGTGGAATTGTCGGGATCGCCGGCCGGGAAGATGCGGCGCTTACCATTCTGGAAAGCCTGAAGCGGCTTGAGTATCGCGGCTATGACTCGGCGGGTATTGCGACGCTGGTCAAGGGACGGATCGAGCGGCGGCGGGCGCCGGGTAAATTGTCGGGGCTGGATAAAGTTTTACGCGAAACGCCTCTACCGGGTTCGACGGGCATCGGACATACGCGCTGGGCCACGCATGGTGTTCCCAACGAGACCAATGCGCATCCTCATATTTCAGACCGGGTGGCAGTTGTTCACAATGGGATCATCGAAAACTTTCACGAGTTGCGGGCAGAACTTGAAGAGAAGGGACACAAATTTCATACCGAGACCGACACCGAAGTTTCGGTGCATCTGATCACGGAATATCTCAACCAGGGTCTGTCGCCTGAAAAGGCAGCGTCGGCGGCGATCAAGCGGCTGAAGGGCGCGTATGCGCTTGCGATGATTTTCACCGGCGAAGATGGACTGATGATCGGTGCCCGCCAAGGACCGCCGCTGGCTGTTGGATATGGCCAGAAGGAGATGTTCCTGGGCTCGGATGCGTTTGCGCTGGCGCCTCTGACGAACAGGGTTGCCTATCTGGAAGACGGCGACTGGGCGGTTGTGAAGGCTGACAGCGTGGCGATTTATGATGCGCAGGACCGGCCGGTTAATCGCGAGATCCAGATCACCAGTGTGTCTTCGAGCCTGGTCGATAAAGGTGCGCATCGCCATTTCATGGCGAAGGAGATTTTCGAGCAGCCGGAAGTGGTGGGCAACACGCTGAACACGGTGATCAATGCGGCGACACAATCGGTGACGCTGCCCAAGACGCCATTCGATTTTGCCAATCTGCCAAAGATGACGATGATTGCTTGCGGCACGGCCTCGTTTGCGACGCTGGTTGGCAAATACTGGTTTGAAAGTATTGCCCGCATGCCAGTCGAGATCGATGTGGCTTCGGAGTTCCGTTATCGTGAGGCACCTTTGCCGCGTGGCGGTTTGGCCCTGTTCGTTTCGCAATCGGGCGAGACCGCCGATACGCTCGCCGCCCTGCGCTATTGCAAGGAACATGGGCAGCATATTGCATCGGTTTTGAACGTCGCCGGGTCATCGATTGCGCGCGAGTCCGAAGTTGTGTTCCCGACCCATGCCGGGCCTGAAATTGGCGTCGCCTCGACCAAGGCTTTTACCTGTCAGTTGTCGGTGCTGGCGGCGCTTGCCATTGCCGCCGGCCGGGCCCGGAATACGATTTCGCGTGAGGCGGAGATCCGATTGACGCGGACATTGATGGAAGTGCCGCGTCACATGATCTCGTTGTTGGCGCAAGATTCGATTTATCAGGCGTTAGCGCACGAGTTGGCGAAGGCGCGCGACGTGCTCTATCTGGGGCGGGGTCTGTCTTACCCGATTGCTCTGGAAGGGGCCCTGAAGCTGAAGGAAATTTCCTACATCCATGCCGAGGGTTATGCGGCAGGAGAGATGAAACACGGCCCGATTGCCCTGATTGATGAAACTGTCCCCGTGGTCGTGATCGCGCCTTATGACAGTCTGTTCGACAAGACAATTTCGAACATGCAGGAAGTGATGGCACGCAAGGGTAAGGTGATTTTGATTTCGGACAAACGTGGGCATGAACTGGCGGGGAACAAGGTCTGGGCGCGGATCGAAGTGCCCGAGGTCGATCCGTTCATCACGCCGCTGCTTTATGCAGTGCCGGTGCAATTGCTCGCCTATCACACTGCCGTGGTGAAGGGCACCGATGTCGATCAACCGCGCAACTTGGCGAAGTCGGTGACGGTGGAGTAGCCGGCCGCCTAAATGTGTCTTTAGCCTGGCAAGATCAGGCTTTATGCATCATGGCTCTTCATCAGGTATTCCGCAATTTGTACGGCGTTGAGGGCGGCACCTTTCAACAGTTGATCGCCGGCGACCAGCATTGAAATGGAGCGGCCGGACGGATCGCTTTGGTCCTGGCGCAGCCGGCCTACCAGCACTTCGTCCCGGCCCGTGGCGTCGCGGGGCATCGGGAAGCGGTTGGACTTCCGGTCGTCGACGATCTCCAAACCGCGGGCGTTGCGCAGGATTTCGCGTGCGGTCCCGGGCGTTAGCGGGTGTTCGAATTCGACGGTCATCGCGATGGTGTGGGCGCGCAATACCGGAACGCGCACGCAGGTGACGCCGACGCGCAGGTTCGGGGCGTTCATGATCTTGGGCAGTTCGCGGGCGACCTTGATTTCTTCTTCGTTGTTGCCGCTTTCAGAATCGACGCGGGTGTTGTGACTGAAAACATTGAAGGCATAATCGTGCGGCGCGACCCGCGGCGTGAAATTCTGGTTGGTGAGAAACGCCTTGGTGGAAGCGCGCAGTTCTTCCATCAACGCGGCGCCACCGCCGGACGCTGCCTGATAGGTTGTGGCGACAACGCGGTGGATAGGGTTGGCACGATGAAGCGGCCAGAGTGCAAGGGCCGCAATGATCGCAACGCAGCTTGGATTGGCGATGATGCCAGAATGGCAGGCAATCTGATCGATGTTCACTTCCGGCACAATCAGCGGCACGTGTTGTTCCATGCGAAAGGCGGAGGAGTTGTCGATGACGACGGCGTGACGGGGCGCTGTCTTTGCAAACTCTTTGGAGATGGCGCCACCGGCCGAAAACAGGGCGATGTCTATGTCTTGCAAGCTTAGGGCATCGAGCGCATCAATGCGGACATCGTGGCCTTTGAATTTTGTACTTCGTCCAGCTGAACGCGGCGAGGCCAGGAGCTTCAAGCGGGAGAGCGGGAAATGCCGGCGTTCAAGGCAAGCAATCATTTCAGTGCCGACGGCACCGGTGGCGCCGACGATGGCGACAGAGGGCGCGCGCGGGAGTGGCTTGTTGGGTGAACCTATCATCGAAGTCTCTCGCACGATTTTCAAAACCGTCAGGAAAATGAGCTGCTCGGTTGCCATCGTCAAGCGATGGCGGTCACGTCGCGGCGATGGCGACTTCGTTGAGAATGGCGAAGTAGTGACAGGTGGCGGCGGCGAGCACCAGCCAGTGCCAGATCGCGTTCTGGTAGGGCAGGCGATCCCACATGTGGAAGGCGACACCGATCGTGTAGATCAGGGCGCCAGCACCGATGAGAATGAGGTTGTCGATGGCCAGCGCCTGGAGCATCGGGTTGATGGCAACGACAACGGACCAGCCAAGGCCCACATAGAGTGCGATCGAGAGCATTTCCCATTTGCGCGGGAAGATGATTTTCAAGACGGCGCCGGTAATGGCCACGCTCCAGACAAAATAGAGCAGGCCAAAGCCCCACTCGCCGCCGATGCGGTTGAGAAGTAATGGGGTGTAGGTGCCCGCGATCATCAAGAATATCGCGGCGTGATCGAGGCGGCGGAGAAGCTCCTTGGTGTCGGACGGCGGGCAGAGATTGTAGGCGGCCGAGAATGAGAACATGGCGAGCAGGCCCAGGCCATAGAGGCTGGCGCCGAAAATCACCAAGAAGTGGTTGTTCTGCGAGGCAGTCGAGATCAGGGCGACGGTGGCCACCAGACCGAACAGCAACCCGATCACGTGTGCAGCCGTATCGGCCCAGACTTCCCCCCTGGAATAGGTTGGGAAGCGGCGTCCGCATTCATGTTCTTGGTTTGAAACGCTCATCTGGAACACTTCACCTGAAACGAAGTCGAAAGCATGGCAACACCATGCCAAGAGTTTGTCCGTACGAAAGCGCGAAGTATGACCTGCATTTGGTTCAGGAACGTTGAAGGTTGTTCGCATTTGGTAAATCGCCTTCACTCGAACTTAACCATCGCGCAGGCGAGGACGTGTCTTTGTGAACGCTGGGTAAACGGAAATAGTTGCGTGCGACGTTTCGTCTTCGAAGCCGTTGCGCCCCTTGATGCGGCGAGGGCAAGCCTGCGCCGCGCAGTTCACGCACAGATTTTATTCTCGAAGGCTTTTGCGAATTGAGCGGTCATGCCGCTATAGTGGGCCTATGACAAACCTCCACACAGTTGAAGATCAAAAGCGCGCTGCGGCCGAAGCGGCGTTGGAATACATCAAGCCCGGGATGAAATTGGGGCTTGGGACGGGCTCTACCGCTGAGCACTTCGTACGTGCACTCAGTATTCGCGTGCAAGCGGGGCTGAAGATCGTTGCGGTTGCAACGTCGGAGCGCACGGCAGAGCTAGCGCGTGAGCTGGGGATTGAGGTGGCGGAGTTGGGCGCGGTGCGCCATCTCGATATGACGATTGATGGTGCCGATGAGATTGGGCCCGGGCTCAATCTCATTAAGGGCGGCGGCGGGGCGTTGCTGCGCGAGAAGATTGTGGCGTCGGCTTCTGATCGCATGATCGTGATAGCGGATGGTGCAAAAGTGGTCGAGACGCTGGGGCGGTTTCCGTTGCCGGTTGAGATCGTCCCGTTTGCTTATTCGATTACGATGGAGCGGATCGCAGAGGCCGTGGCGCGATGTGGCTGCGCGCAGAATCTGATGCACTTGCGCGGTGGCGAAGGCCATGCCTTCAAGACCGATGGCGGCAATTACATCGCGGATTGTTCAGCGCAAACCATTCCAGATCCCGAACGCCTGGCCAGGGCGCTGGAGGGTATCCCCGGGGTGGTCGATCACGGGTTGTTTATTTCGCTGGCGAGCCTTGCCCTTGTCGGCTCACAAAGTGGGGTTAAGATCATCGAATTGGCCCGGCGCTGAACTCGATTAACCGCGCGGATTCGTGGAACTGGCAAAGGGCGCTGGTGCGCGCTATCTAGCTTGCCAGAAGGGCAAAACAGATGACTTGGACTCCCGCCAGTTGGCGTTCGAAGAAGGTTGCACAGGTTCCGGTCTATCAAGACGGCGAAGCGCTGGCGCGGGCTGAACTGCGCTTGAAATCTTATCCGCCGCTGGTATTTGCCGGCGAGGCGCGGAATTTGAAGCGCTCGCTGGCGGAAGTCGCCGAGGGCAAGGCGTTCTTGCTGCAGGGCGGAGATTGCGCAGAGTCATTTGCAGAGTTTCATCCTGATAACATTCGCGACACGTTTCGCGTGATCCTGCAGATGGCGGTGGTGCTGACTTTTGCCGGGGCGATGCCGGTTGTGAAGGTCGGGCGCATCGCCGGACAGTTTGCCAAACCCCGCTCCAGCGATATGGAAACCATTGACGGCGTTGAATTGCCGTCTTATCGCGGGGACATTATCAATGCCTCGCCGTTTGAGAAGCTGGCGCGAGAGCCTGACCCGGAACGGATGATCCAGGCTTATGGGCAAGCGGCGTCGACCTTGAACCTGCTGCGGGCCTTCGCGCAAGGCGGGTACGCCGATTTGCATAACGTGCACCGGTGGAATTTGGGGTTCATCGCAGGCTCGCCTTCGGGGGAGCGCTATCGTGCTTTGGCCGACCGGATTTCCGAGACGCTTGAGTTCATGGAAGCGTGCGGGATCACGCCGGATTCGGCGCCGCAATTGCGGACGACAGATTTTTATACCAGCCATGAAGCGTTATTGCTCGGCTATGAGCAGGCGATGACACGCATCGACTCGACGACGGGCGATTGGTACGACTGTTCGGCGCATCTGGTGTGGATTGGCGACCGGACGCGTCAGCTGGACGGGGCGCATATCGAGTTTGCGCGTGGGATCAAGAACCCGCTGGCGGTCAAGTGCGGGCCAAGCCTGTCGAACGACGATCTGATCCGCATTTGCGATGTTCTGAATCCTGGCAATGAACCGGGGCGGTTGACGTTGATTACGCGCTTTGGCGCAGACAAAGTTGAAGAGCACCTGCCGCGTCTTATACGGACCATCAAGCGCGAAGGGCGTAAGGTTGTGTGGTCGTGCGATCCGATGCACGGCAATACGATCAAGGCTTCGACGGGTTTCAAAACGCGGCCATTTGATCAGGTGATGAAAGAGGTTGAGGCGTTCTTTGTGGTGCATCGTGCAGAAGGCACGCATGCGGGGGCGGTGCACCTTGAGTTGACGGGTCAGAATGTAACGGAGTGTACGGGTGGGGCTACGGCAATTACGGACGCTGATCTGTCGAGCCGTTATCACACGCATTGCGACCCGCGGTTGAACGCCAATCAGGCGCTGGAGCTTGCTTTCCTGGTGGCGGAAGGCATTCGCGCGGAACGTTTCAAGACCCAGCGCCCGGCTGCGGCGCAGTAACGCCTTCGCTTTTGTGCTCTGGCGGAGATAGGATCGGGTTCGCATTTTGGGGGCGCGTGCGGTGCGGTGGGGATTGATTGCGTGGTGCGTTCTGGGTGCCGGTCTGATCGGGCTGAAGGCGCATCTTGATCTCACGGCGGGAAAGTATTCCGATGTGGCGGTTCGCGCGGGCAACGCCGTTTATTTTGTGCCGCGAAATCTCGTCAAGAATATCGATGGGTGGCGTGCCGACCTGCTTCGCTTGTCCGGCTGTTGGGATGCGCGCGAGAACGGTGTTGTAAAGGCGGCCGCGTCATTTGCAGGTTGCGCTGAGCCGCAAGCATTACAACTTGATCTGACAAGATTGTCCCGGACGATCGACGGCGGCATTGTTCCGGACGGGGCTCCGAAAGATTTTGCGCTGTGGCGGAACTACACCGTGCCTGCTGAACATTTGCGAGAGCTTCGCCAGGCCTGGGCGGGAGAAGGCGCATGGATGAACCGGCGTGTTGTTGGCAAGGGAGACTGGCAGCTGTTTCGAATTGAGTCTGCGGGGACGCCCTGGATTTATCTTTTGAGCGCGGAGCCGGAGCGGTCATTGGACATAGCGCCCTACTATGCCGGAAGATGTTTTCGTCCCGACAGTACCGGCGACCTCGGTATGTCTTGCAGTTTTGTTTCGCATTTGGGTTATGGGGTTGCGCTTGATTACACGCTCGACCCGGACAACCTCTCGCGGTTCCCGCTCATACGAGATCGAAGTGCCGCCCTGGTCAGAAGCTGGCGGCGCTAGTACCTGGTATCTGAAGTAACTGACACGGAAACACTGCAAAAAAAACGGATCACACCAAGGCGCAAAGATGCAAAGACGCCAAGTAGAAGGAGAATCACTGCCAATAGACCCATTGATTGACGTTCCTGGCGCGCAAGCGCGACCCCATTTTTTTCTTTGCGTCTTTGCGTCTTTGCGTCTTTGTGCCTTGGTGTGAAACCCTTGCGGCGCCTCACTGTGTCGCCCATTTATGATTCCGGATACTAGTACTGACTCTCAAATATTGCTGGCACAAGAAAATTTCACCGCGAAGGCGCGAAGGACGCTAAGAAAAGTACAAAATAGGCGCGGCGCGTCGGCCGATAAGTTGTTCTGCGCGACACTCCCACAATTTTCTTCTTAGCGTCCTTCGCGCCTACGCGGTGAAATTCCTTACCACTTGCAAACCTCGAACCGAACAAGCCGGGAGGCGCCGCTTGAAATTCAGGTTGACGCGGCAAGGAAGTTCTATATATGTTCCACCATTCTGGATTCGCTCTAAAAAAGGGCGATGCTCAGCTGCGACTTGAATTTTGAATAGTCGAGCAACCCCGCCCCTAAAGGCGGGGAACGGGTGGAGTGCGCCCCGAATCTGACGGGGCGCACACCCCACTTCTCAGCCCTGGCTTACAGCGACTGCATGCATACATGTTGATTTTTCAGGTGGCTTTTTAGGGCTTAACAGATTGAAATATAACGGTCTTTCTTCCTTATATGCACGTATGCATGCGTTTGTATATACACAGACCATCTGTCGATTTTGCGCCAAACAAATGGTAAAAAGCCCGGCGGCGATCGCCTGACGCAGATGAGAGTGTCAAAACACAGTAAAAAAGGAATTTCACACGAAGCCGCAAAGACGCGAAGAAGACGCGAGGCGCGCTGGCTCACGCGTCTGCCCACTGTTTCCCGCTCTTTTCCTTTTTCTTCGTGTCTTTGCGGCTTCGTGTGAAATTCTTGCGGCGTTCACCGTGTCACCCGCCTACGATTCCGGGTACTAGTTGACGTGCACCAGGCGGCGGCCGAAGCTTTCGCCCGAGAACAGACCGATGAAGGCTTGCGGCGTTTGCTCCAGGCCTTCGATGATTTCTTCGCGGTAGGTGAGTTTACCTTCATTGACCCATTCCGCCATTTGCTGCCTCGCCTCCCCGAATTGGACAGAAAAATCGTAGACGACGAGACCTTCCATTTTCAGGCGCTGAGTGATGAAGGGCAAGGTATGGCGAATGCCGCGCGGGGTCTGGGTGTTGTACTCCGAGATTTGTCCTGAGACGACGATACGGCCGTTCTTGCGCATGTTGAGGATGGCGGCGTCGAGCGTTTCACCGCCAACATTATCGAAATAAATGTCGATGCCTTTGGGGGCCGCTTCTTTGAGTGCAGCCGTGAGGTCGCCTGCGGTTTTGTAGTTGATGGCGATGTCGAAGCCGATTTCTTTCAGGTAAGCACATTTCGCATCTGAACCGGCAAGGCCGATGGCTGTGCAACCTTGGAGTTTTGCGATTTGTCCGGCGGTAGCGCCTACGGTTCCTGCGGCGGATGATATGACAACAGTGTTGCCCTGCTTGGGTTTGCCAATTTCGAAAAGGCCGAAGAAGGCGGTGAGGCCCGGTATGCCGAACAGTCCGATGGCTGAAGTTGGTTTGATCTTGCCCTGATAGAGTTCCGGGTCGAGCGCCTGAACGCCGCGGCCGTCGCTTAGCAGGTGCGATTGCCAGCCGAAGCCGCCCCACACGAGTGCGCCTTCCTTGAGTTTGGCATTGTGCGAGGTGATGACTTTGCCGATGCCCGCACTTTCGATGGTTGCGCCGATGGCCAATGCCGGTGCGTAGGAATCGCCGGACAGGCGCGAGCGCATGCCGGGGTCGACGGAAATGTGATCAACGCGGATCAGCGCCTGCCCGTCTTGCAGTTCGGGCAGGGCGCTTTGTTCAAGCCGGAAATCATCCGTTGACGGAACGCCATCGGGCCGTTTGGCGAGTACCCAGCGTTTGAAGGTCGTCATGAATGCACCGTCGCGATTATTGATTCACTACACTGCCTTATCGGGCCCGATTTTGACCAGAGCCTTGCCGAAGTTTTCGCCTTTGAAGAGACCCAGAAAGGCTTTCGGTGCGCTCTGTAATCCTTCTGAGACGCTTTCCTTCCACGTCATTTTGCCTTCGGCGACGAGTTTGCCCATCTCTTGATGGAACTTGGGCAGCATGTCGAAGTGGTTGGAGACAACGAAGCCTTCGATGCGCAGGCTTTTCGGGATGGTCATGATGATGTTCCACGGTCCCGGCGCGGGTGCGGTGGCGTTGTATTGTTCGATCATGCCGCAGACGGCGATGCGGCCAAAGATGCGCATGTGGTTGAGGGCTGCCTCCAAATGCTTGCCGCCGACGTTTTCGAAATAGACGTCGATGCCCTTCGGGAAAGCGGCTCCAACCGCCTTGTCCAGATCGCCACAGGTCTTGTAGTTGATCGCCTTGTCGATTTTGGCTTCTTTCAAGAGCCACTGGCACTTTTCGTCGGAGCCGGCTGAACCTACCACGTAGGCTCCATGAGCCTTCGCGAGTTGACAGACAATTGAGCCAACGGCTCCAGACGCGGCAGAGACAAATACTGTGTCCCCCTGTTTGAATGCACCGATCTTGAACAAGCCCGCGTAGGCCGTGAGGCCCGGCATGCCGAGGGCGCCGAGGAAGCTTTGAACCGGTGCCAGGCTGGGGTCAATTTTTTGCGGCATGGCTTGTGGACCGACGACCGCGTATTCGCGCCAGCCGAGCATGTGGTTCAGGTAATCGCCGACGGCGAAGTGTGCGCCTTTTCCCGTCGCAATGACTTGACCGATAGTACCGCCTTGCAGGGCCTGACCAATTTGAAACGGCGGGACGTAACTTTCGCGGTCAACCATCCGGCCGCGCATGTAGGGGTCAACCGACATCCAGATATTGCGGACCAGGACTTCGCCGTCCTTGGGTTCGGCTATGGCACTTTCGGCATATTCGAAGTTTTCGGCGGTTGGCATGCCCACAGGACGGCTCTTCAGGCGGATTTCGTGGCCTTTGAGGTTGCTCATTTGGTAGTCTCCAATCTGTAGATGGTGATACCGTCAACCATATACGGTGAGGAGAACCGGGCACAACGAGAAGCGTGGCTATCCACATGACAGGGTTGCAATATTTGTTGAATTGCTGCGTCAGTCGCCCCTGTGGCGTAGAAGAATCAAAGAAGCGATCATCAGGCCGCACGTACGGGTTGCGTGTCGTAGTCTAGGAACGGGTACTGAGTATGCAAGCGGACAACCAACGGATCATCAAGGCTGGCGTCATTGGCGCCGGCGCGTTTGGCCGTTTGCACGCGCAAAAATATGCTGCGACGCCCGGTGTTACGCTGGTCGGGATTGCTGATGTGTCAGAGGTTCGGGCGCAAACTCTGGCCAACGATTTTGGCGTGACGGCCTTTGCCGGGTGGCGGGCGATGCTGCCGCATGTGGATGTTGTAACGATCGCTGCACCCGCGCGTTTCCACGGCGAGATCGGCGTTGGCTGTCTCAATCAAGGCAAGCACGTATTCATCGAGAAGCCTCTGGCCGCCAATATGCGCGAGGCTGATGCACTGGTGCGCGTGGCCGAAGCTAGGGGCGCCATACTTCATACGGGCCATCAGGAACGCTTCGTGATGCGGTATCTGGGATTGTTTGACGGAAACGTGAAGCCCTTGCGCATCGAGTCTCATCGTGCGGCACCGTTCAATCCGCGCAATACGGATGTCAGCGTCGCGCTGGATTTGATGATCCATGATATTGATTTGGCGCATCAATTGAATCCGGCGGCAATTGCCAGCATCAAGGCCAGCGAGCGTTCGAAGCCTTCGCGGTCGGACGAAGTTGCAGCACTGGTGACTTTGACCGACGGCATGCAAATCGATCTCTTCGCCAGCCGCATGGCTGAGGCGCGCAAGCGCTTCATGCGTGTGACCTATCCGGATGGTGAAATTTACATCGACTTTTTGACGCGTGAGATGACGAACTCCACTCCGCGCAAAATCAAACAGTTAGGCAGCCACGGCGAAAGCGTCGACGGCATGCCATGTCCATCTGCCGATCCGCTGGGGCATGGCGTTGCACAGTTTGTGCGCGCCGTGCGCGAGCAACGGCCGGCAGCCATTGCGCCACGCGAGGCGCGCCGGGCGCTTGAGACGGCGCTCTTGATTCTTGAGGCAGCCAGAACGGCTGCCCCGCAAAAGAGATTGGTCCATGCCTGAAGCAAAATCGATTGAGCCCCGCACCGCGAGCGCGGATGCGGGATCGATCCGTTTCTTTGATCTTGAAACACCCAAGAAGATGTTGCGCGCCGGCATTGAAAAGCGCTGGCAGAAGATTCTGGATCATGGCGCCTTCATCGGCGGGCCGGAAGTTGGCGAGCTTGAGGTGCAGTTGGCAAGTTGGGCTGGCACCACGCACGCACTGGCGGTGGCGAGTGGGACGGACGCGTTGGTCATTGCCTTGATGGGCGAAGATGTTAAGGCGAATGATGCGATTTTCATCCCTGGATTTACCTACAATGCGACGGCGAACGCGGTGCTTGTCGCCGGGGCGACGCCGGTGTTTGTCGATGTTGATGCCCATACCTGCAACATTGACGTTGGACATCTCGAGGCGCAGATCGATGCAGTCTGGAAGGAAGGCCAACTTCGCCCGCGGATGATTATTGCGGTCGACCTTTATGGATTGCCGGCTGACTATGAGGCGATCAACCGGATCGCGAAGGCGCACGGGATGCTGGTGCTGGCCGATGCGGCGCAGAGTTTTGGCGGGGCGCAGGGCGGCAGGCGGATTGGCGCGCTGACCGATATGTCGGCGACGAGCTTTTATCCGTCCAAGACGCTTGGCTGTTACGGTGATGGCGGCGCGATGCTGACCGATGACGCGGCGCGCTTTGAGCGTTGGTCGTCGATACGCTGGCACGGCACGGATGCGGCAAAGAAAGAGTCGATCCGGGTTGGCGTCAACGGGCGGTTGGATTCGATGCAGTGCGCGGTGCTGCTGTCGAAGCTGACGGTGTTTGCCGATGAGATGAAAGCGCGAGAACGGATCGCGCAGCGTTATCGCCTGGGTCTGGGTAACGCGGTCGAAATGCAGCACGTTCCGGCCGGCAGCCAGAACGCCTGGGGGCTATTTACGGTTATGGTCGATAACCGCGCCGAGGTCATGAAGAAATTACAGGATCAGGGCGTGCCGTCGTCGATCTATTATTACAAGCCGCTGCACCAGCATATGGCGTTTGCGGCGTATGCACCCAAGGGCGGATTGCCGGTCTGCGAGCGCCTGGCCGAGCGTGTGCTGAGCCTGCCGATGCACCCCTATTTGACCGACGCCCAGGTAGACAGGGTGGTGGCGGCGGTGAAGGGGGCGGTTTTGTGAGGATTGTGCGTTATTGCTTTCTGTACGGCGTTGCCGTATAATCCCAGATGTCCTTCGAGTGGGACGTCTTGAAGAGTGAGGCCTGCTTGCAGTTGCGGGGCTTTGATTTTGCCTTCGGAAATTTTGTGTTTCGGGATCGTCGGCGGCTTGAACGCCAGGATTCGAGGCGCAACTATTGGGAGGTCAGGTTTCAAACACTCGGAGAGATTGGAAGCGAGGTCTATCACGTCGTCGATACGTATCGTGGAAAGACAATACGTATCATTTCGGCACGAGAAGCAGATGAGCACGAAAGAAAAGCATATCGTGAAGGTGGAGCTTGGGACTGACGGCAAGCTGCGGTCGCTCGACGCCAAGACCGGTAAGTGGAATGAAATTGTACCACGATTTAATCCCAGCAAGGCCGGCACTGACGCGGCTCGCAAGTATAGCCGTGACGCACCAAAACTAACCAAACGGGAGTTGGCCGAGATGCGGCCGGTGCATGTTGAGGCGCGAATCGATGTGGGTGTCATTCGGAAAAAACTCAGATTGTCACAATCGCTATTTGCGAGTCAGTTTGGAATTACGCTGGCCGTGCTGAAGGACTGGGAGCAAGGCCGTCGCCTGCCGGATGCAACCGCTCGAGCATTCCTGAAAGTAATCGAAAACGAACCAAACACCGTTCGGCGAATTCTGCAGAGTTCATGACCAACGCCTTAAAAATCGCATTTGCTCAACTCAACCCGACGCTGGGAGATATCCCCGGCAATCTGGCCAAGGCGCGGAAGGCGCGCGGTGATGCGGCTGCGCTGGGCTCAGATGTAGTCCTGTTCAGCGAGTTGTTCATTGTTGGCTATCCGCCAGAGGATTTGGTTCTGAAACCTGCTTTGCAGGCGGATGCGCGGGCGGCGGTTGAAGCTTTGGCGGTTGAGACTTCGTCGGGGCCTGCCGTGTTGATCGGGACGCCGTGGGTCGATGACGGAAAGCTCTATAATGCCATGGCCTGTCTTGATGGCGGGGTCGTGAAGGCGTTGCGATATAAAGTCGACCTGCCGAATTATGGTGTGTTCGACGAGAAGCGCCTTTTTGTTCCCGGGCCGATGCCAGGGCCGCTCGATATTCGCGGCGTGCGCATTGGTGTGCCGATTTGCGAAGACATCTGGACGAGTGATGTCGTTGAATGTCTTGCGGAAACGGGGGCCGAGTTTCTCTTGGTGCCCAATGGCTCTCCTTTTGAGGCGACGAAAGACGAGGTGCGGCTGAATATTGCCGTGGCGCGTGTGGTCGAAAGCGGGTTGGCGTTGGGCTATTTGAACCAGATTGGCGGGCAAGACGAGCTGGTGTTTGATGGCGCCTCGTTTGTGTTGAATGCGGATCGCAGTGTCGCTGTGCAAATGCCCGCTTGGGAAGAGGCGCTGACGGTGACACAGTGGCATCGCCGTGGCGCCGGGTGGGTCTGTGAGGCGGGTGCGAAGGCTGTCCTACCGGAAGGCCTTGAAGCGGTCTATCACGCGATGATGCTGGGGCTTGGCGATTATGTGCGCAAGAACCGCTTTCCGGGCGTGGTGCTGGGGTTGTCGGGCGGTATCGACTCGGCGCTGACGGCGGCGGTTGCTGCCGATGCGCTGGGCGCAGATCGCGTGCGCTGCGTGATGATGCCGTCGCGCTATACCTCAAAAGACAGTCTGGATGATGCAGCGGAGGTGGCGCAGCTGCTTGGCTCGCCGCTGGAGACGATTGCGATTGAGGACGCAGTGAAAGCGTTTGGCGGGGTGCTGTCACGGGCTTTTGCCGGGCGTGCGCCTGATACGGCAGAGGAAAATATCCAGTCGCGCATTCGCGGCGTGATCTTGATGGCGATCTCGAACAAGTTCGGGCCGATGGTCGTGACCACCGGCAACAAATCGGAGATGTCGGTGGGCTATGCGACGCTCTATGGCGATATGTGCGGCGGCTATAACGTGCTCAAAGACATCTACAAGATGCAGGTGTTTGCGCTGTCACGCTGGCGCAATCAGCACAGACCGAAGGGGGCGCAGGGGCCCATGGGCCGGGTTATGCCGGAGAGGGTCATCAGCAAGCCGCCGACAGCTGAGTTGCGGGCCAATCAGAAGGACGAGGATTCCCTGCCGCCTTATCCGAAACTCGACGATATGCTTGAATGCCTGGTCGAGGGTGAGATGCCGGTTGATGAGATCGTAAAGCGCGGGCACGATTTGGCGACGATCAGGCGGGTGGAGCATTTACTCTCGATTGCGGAGTACAAAAGGCGCCAGGCGCCGCCCGGCGTCAAAATCACGCGCAGAAACTTCGGGCGTGACCGGCGCTATCCGATCACGAATGCCTTTCGTGACGCTACCTAACGCGCTAAGAACCGCGCCATGACCATCACCGTCCGCTTCGCTCCCAGCCCCACTGGCAAACTACACGTCGGCAATATTCGTGCGGCGTTGACGAATTATTTGTTTGCCGCCAAGTCGGGTGGCAAGTTTTTGTTGCGGCTGGATGATACGGATAGCGAGCGATCGACTGAGGCGTTTGCTGCGGGCATTTATGCGGACCTTGCCTGGTTGGGTTTGAAGCATGATTTGTTTGCCAAGCAGTCTGAACGGGTTGCGGCATATGAAGCTGCGGCTGAGACGCTGCGGGCGATGGGCCGGCTCTACCCGTGTTATGAGACGGCGGATGAGCTTGACAGGCGGCGCAAGCGGCAGTTGGCGCAGCACAAGCCGCCCGTCTATGACCGGGCGGCGTTGAACTTGACAACAGAGCAGCGCGCCGAACTTGAAAGCAAAGGGCGCCGCCCGCATTGGCGGTTCAAGCTCTCAGGCAAGGGTGTCGAATTTAACGATCTCATCCGTGGACCGGTGCACATCGAGACGGCGTCGCTGTCTGATCCGGTTTTGATCCGCGAGGATGGGCGGTTCCTCTACACCTTGCCCAGCGTTGTCGATGATATAGACTTCAATATCTCGCACATTATTCGCGGTGAAGATCATGTGACGAATACTGGCGTGCAGGTTGAGATTTTTGAGGCGTTGGGTGCGCCGGTGCCGGTGTTTGCGCACTTCTCGATGCTGATCGGCGCAGGCGGCGAGGCTCTGTCAAAGCGCATCGGGTCGCTTGCCATCGAAGATTTCCGCAATCAGGGTATTGAACCGCAGGCGATCAACAGTTTGCTTGCCAAGCTTGGGACGTCCGATCCGGTGGTGGCGCGGCCGTCGCTGGATGAACTTGTTTCTGATTTTGACCTCGCGAAGTTTTCGCGGGCGCCGGCGCATTTTGATGCAAAAGAATTGAAAGCGATCAATCACAAGGTCTTGCATGGCATGTCATATGCTGCGGTTGCCGGCGATCTGTCGCGCCTGGGCGTTGGCGGTGGCGCGCCCTTTTGGGAAGCGGTGCGCGATAATATTCAGCTGCTCAATGAAGCGCGTGGCTGGTGGCAGGTGGTCGAGGGGCCGCTTGAGCCGGTCATCGAGAATGCGGAATTCGCCGAGCAGGCGCGGGGTCTTTTGCCTAATGGGCCGTTCAGCGAAGTCACTTGGAGCGAATGGACGGCGGCAATTACGAAAAAAACGGGGGCCAAGGGTAAGGCTTTGTTCATGCCGCTACGTTTAGCTTTGACCGGGCAGCCCCATGGACCTGAAATGAAGAAGCTGCTACCGTTAATCGGACCTGAGCGGGCGGCCAAGCGGCTTTCCGGACAGGCAGCATAGGGATCTTCTGGCGTGGCTTATATGAACTCCACTGCTGAATTGATCGCCGCGGCACCAAGGACGGTGCACGCGGGCCTGTTCATTTGTATTTGTGGCTGAACCAAACTTAGGCGGCCGCGCACCCGATTCCTTTCTCAGTTGAGAGTTCGAATCCCAGCACCGGCCACCGGACCGGAACGCTTGAGGATTTGTACAATGGCATTGACGATCTACAACACCGCAGCGCGCGAGAAGCAGGTCTTCACGCCTATCGATCCGAAAAACGTGCGCATGTATGTGTGCGGACCGACGGTTTATGACTTTGCGCATATCGGCAATGCCAGGCCGGTGATCGTGTTCGACGTGTTGTTTCGTTTGTTGCGCCACAGCTATGGCGAAGGCCACGTTACTTACGTGCGCAACATCACCGACGTGGAAGACAAGATCATTGCCCGCGCCGCCGAACGTAAGGTTTCCATTCGCGACCTGACCGAAGGTACGGCGAAAATCTATCAGGACGACGCGCTTGCCCTGGGCAATCTGGCGCCGACTCTGGAGCCGCGTGTCACTGAGTCGATGCCGGAGATCATCGCCATGATCGCCAGGCTCGTGGCCAACAATCACGCCTACGTGGCCGAAGGTCACGTGTTGTTCGACGTGTCGTCCGATTCCAACTACGGCAAATTGTCCCGGCGTGCACTCGACGAAATGATTGCGGGCGCGCGTGTTGAAGTGGCGCCTTACAAGAAAAGCCCGATGGACTTCGTCTTGTGGAAACCCTCTGACGCCACGATGCCCGGTTGGGATAGCCCGTGGGGCAACGGCCGCCCTGGCTGGCACATCGAGTGCTCGGCTATGGCGAAGAAGCTCTTGGGCGAGACCTTCGACATTCACGGCGGCGGCATCGACCTTTTGTTTCCCCATCACGAAAACGAAATTGCACAGAGTGCAGGAGCGCATCACGGCAAGCCCATCGCCAACTACTGGTTGCACAACGGCTTTCTGCAGGTCGAAGGCGAGAAGATGTCGAAGAGCCGGGGGAATTTCATCACCATTCGCGAGTTGCTCGCGGAGAAGAAGTTTGGTGGTCAGTCGTGGCATGGGCGGGTGCTGCGGCTGGCGATGTTAGGGACGCATTACCGGCAACCGATCGATTGGACCGTTGAACGGCTGGAGCAATCACGCAACAGGGTGTTTGAGTGGGCGCGGATGCTTCATGGTGTGGAGGCGGGACGCGAAGTGGACGGCGAGGTTCTTGCAGCGCTGAACGATGATTTGAACACGGCCGCCGTGATGACGGTGCTGCACGGGCTGACGGCTGCGGCGCGCAACAATGACGGTGACCTGTCGCGATTGAAGGCGACGCTTGATTTCCTGGGTCTCTATGGCGGCGAGAAAGAGGCGGATTTGTCGGTGAATGCGCAGGCGATTGAAGCTGCACGGGTTGAAGAACTGATCGCCGAGCGGAACGCGGCGCGCAAGGCCAAGAACTTCGCCGAGGCCGACCGCTTGCGGGCTGAGTTGTTGAGGATCGGCGTAGCGATCGAAGATGGCGCGGGCGGGACGACGTGGAAGGTGGTGTCATGACGCGCGAACGGCTCTATTTGTTTGACACCACATTGCGCGATGGAGCGCAGACGCAGGGCGTGGATTTTTCTGTAGAGGACAAGCGGCAAATTGGGTTGGCGCTGGATGAGTTTGGTTTGGACTATATCGAAGGTGGGTGGCCGGGCGCCAATCCGACCGACACCGGATTTTTTGCCGATCCGCCGGTGTTGAAGAAGGCGCGGCTGGTTGCGTTCGGTATGACGAAGAAGGTTGGGCGCAGTGCGGGCAATGACCCGGGATTGGCCAGCGTACTGGATGCGAAAGTGCAGGCGTGTTGCCTGGTGGGCAAGGCGTGGGACTTTCATGTCGACAAGATTCTGGAGATTTCACGCACTGACAATCTTGCGGCGATCAGTGAAAGCATGCAGGAGATCGTGAAACGCTCGCGCGAAGCGATGTTCGATGCCGAGCATTTCTTTGATGGCTTCAAGTCCAATCCTGATTATGCGCTATCGTGCCTGAAGGCGGCGCTTGATGGCGGGGCGCGCTGGGTGGTGTTGTGCGACACGAATGGCGGCACACTGCCTCACGAGGTTGAGCAGATTTTGGCGCAGGTGGTGAAGTCAGTGCCCGGTGATCGTGTGGGCATTCATGCGCATAACGACACCGGGAATGCGGTGGCCAATTCGCTGGCTGCCATTCGCGCGGGTGCGCGGCAAGTTCAGGGGACACTGAATGGATTGGGTGAGCGGTGTGGCAATGCCAATCTGGTTTCGCTCATCCCGACGCTTTTGCTGAAGGCCGACTTCGCGACGCGGTTCGAGATCGGAATTTCTGCGGATCGTTTGAAACCTATTACGCGTGTGTCGCGCTTGCTTGACGAGATTTTGAACCGGGCACCCAACCGGCACGCGCCCTATGTAGGGGCGGCGGCGTTCGCGCACAAAGGTGGTTTGCATGCGTCGGCGGTGATGAAGGACCCGCGCTCGTATGAGCATGTACCGCCGGAGCTGGTGGGCAATGCGCGCAAAATTCCGGTTTCAGATCAGGCGGGGCGGTCGAACCTGCTGGGGCGCCTGACGGAGCTTGGCATCGATGCTGACTCGAAGGACCCGCGCGTCTCGCAGTTGCTCGATCAGATCAAGGCGCGCGAGTTCCTGGGCTATTCGTATGACGGCGCGGAAGCTTCACTTGAGCTGTTGGCGCGGCGGGCACTGGGGGCGGTGCCGGTTTTTTTCAAAGTCGATGGGTTTCGGGTCTCGGTAGAACGCCGGCACAATGCGCTTGGCGAAGAGGTGACGGTCTCGGAGGCGGTGGTAAAAGTGGCCGTGGACGGCGAACGCATCATGAATGTGGGGGAGGGGAATGGTCCGGTGAATGCGCTCGACAATGCATTGCGCAAAGATTTGGGGCGCTATTCGAAATGGCTCGAAGACTTGAAGCTTGTCGATTACAAAGTTCGCATCCTCACTGCTGGTACCGAGGCTGTGACGCGTGTGATGATCGAGAGTGCGGACGCGGCGGGTAATCGGTGGTCGACGGTTGGCCTATCAGCCAATATCGTCGATGCTTCATTCGAGGCGCTGATCGACTCCATCACCTATAAGCTGCTGCGCGACGGAGCGCCTTCGTCGCGTGATTGAGGAGAGGCCTATGCGCAATGCCTGAACAGCAGTCTGCGCGCACCGGCGTTATCTATGCGGCGAGCGCCTATATCGTCTGGGGTGTTGTCCCGATTTTCTGGAAGTTGCTGGTGGGCGTAAGTGCGGTCGAAATCGTTGCGCACCGCATTGTCTGGACGTTTCTGTTTGTGTTGTGGATCTTGTATGTTTGGGGACGGTTGCCGAAACTGTGGCAGGCGCTGCGGAATCGGAATTCTCTTGCTGCCTTGTTTGCGAGCGCCGTGTTGATTGCGGTGAATTGGGGCGTTTTCATTTGGGCGGTTATCAATGAACTGATCATTGCAACCAGCCTGGGTTACTACATCACGCCGCTGGTGAGTTTTGTTCTGGGCGTGGTGGTGCTGGGAGAGCGATTGTCGCGGATTCAGTTGATCGCGATCGGGTTGGCCGGGCTTGGGGTTGCCAACTACACGCTATCACTAGGGTATCTGCCCTGGGTGTCGCTGGTGCTTGCGGTTAGTTTTGGCGTTTACGGATTGATACGAAAAACCGTTGCCGTGGAATCAATCGAAGGTCTGGGAGTGGAAGCGCTGTTGCTGATGCCGGTGTCGCTGGGGTACGCGATTTATCTCACGGCAAGCCATCAGGGTGCGTTCGTGCATGCGGGGGCATTTATCAGTTTTTGCATTGTGCTCGCGGGGCCTTTGACGGCCGTTCCGCTGATGTTGTTTTCAGCGGGCGTGCGTTTGATCCCATTGTCGACGCTTGGGTTTTTGCAGTACCTGGCGCCGTCTATCAGTCTGTTGATCGCAGTGTTCTTGTACGATGAGCCCTTTACACGCGCGCACACGATTACGTTTGTGCTGATTTGGAGCGCGCTGGCGCTTGTGTCCTGGGAGGCTTTGCAGCGCGAGCGCTATTCGGCGGCCTGACGGCGGAAGTTCATGATGGCCGGCAGCGTGTCTTCGACACGGCTGACAGAGGTGTAAAGTTCCTTCAGGCCATAACGTGCGAAGTGGTGGGTATCGACACGATCGAACGTGGCGAAGAGCGGGTCCCAAAAGCCCTTGATGTTGACAAAGACAATGGGCTTTTTGTGCAAGCCCAATTGCGCCCAGGTCATCGCTTCGAGAACTTCCTCAAGCGTGCCAAGCCCGCCGGGTAGCACAACAAACGCATCGGATTGGCTGTGCATGCGCTCTTTGCGTTCGTGCATGTTCGGGGTGATGACAAGTTCCGTCAAAGAGCTCAGTTCGATTTCGCGGGCGCGGAGGAACTGCGGGATGATACCGATGACTTCGCCGCCAGCATCAAGGGCTGCGCGCGCGACGTCGCCCATCAAGCCGATCGAAGCGCCACCGTAGATCAATTTTGCCTTGGCTTCGGCGATGTGGCGGCCTAGGGCCTTCGCGGCCTGCGAGTAGGCAGGGTCGCTGCCTTCGGAGGATCCACAAAAGACGCAAACACCTATCAACTTCTGCATTGCTCTATCCAAGTCTGAAACTACGACGGCGTACTATAAGGATCAGCCGTAAAGAGATTGGGTTTGTGGCTGTTTTGTGTGTCGAAACGGCGACCGTTTTGGGCATCAGGGTCAAATTGGGGCTTGGCGCGGGCGGCGCAATGGGTAACCATGGGTTAATTCAGAAATCTGGGAGATATGTGATGCGAGTTTGGATCTGTGCTGTGGTTGCTGGATTGGCCTTGTCTGCGGGAGGTGTTTTGGCATCGGCCGCGCTCACACCGCAGCAAATTGTCGATGAGCGTGTCGCCGGAATGAAAGCGCTTGGCGGCAACATGAAAGGGGCGCGGACTGCGACCGACGCTGCGGGAGCGAAGGCGGAAATTGCGAAGGCCATCGCGTTTACAGAGACGATGCAATCGCGCTTTCCCAAGGGAACGGGCATAGGAGATGCCGGCGTTACGAAGTCACGGGCCTTGCCGGATATCTGGACGAAGCCCGACCAATTCAAAGCGGCAATCGAAGCATTGAGCAGTGCCCTGAAGACTGCTGATGCCGCTGCGGGAGATCAAGCAAAGTTCGATGCGGCATTCGGTGCCCTTGGGAAGTCCTGCAAGGGGTGTCACGATCAGTTTCGTGGACCAGAAGTTCCGTAGCCATGCGGCTGTTGCGGCTTGCGATTATTGGGGTGCTCGTAACCGGCGCCTTGGTTCTCGTCTGGTTGTCTGTGCCGTCTAATTCGCCGGTGATCATTCCCGAAGCGAGTTCAAGCCGCAACCCTGGCATGGCGGAGCGTGGCGCCTACGTTGTGCGCGCTGCGGGTTGCATCAGTTGTCATTGGGACCGGAAGGGTGCCGGCATTGCGTTTGCCGGGGGCCGGGCGCTTGCGACACCATTCGGCGTGTTTTATTCACCCAATCTTACGCCCGACGTAGAAACCGGCATAGGCGGGTGGAGTGACGAGGACTTTGTTCGTGCCGTGACATTGGGAGAGGGCATTCACGGAGAGCAGCTTTATCCGGTATTTCCGTACACGTCGTATTCGGCGATACGCGTAACAGATGTGCTTGCGATCAAGGCTTATTTGTTTACGCTCAAACCCGTGAAGGCGCCGCGCCTCGACAACACCATTTCGTTTCCATTTTCATGGCGGGCGCTGATGAAGGGCTGGAAGCTGCTGTTCGTAGATAGCCCTCCAACTGCGGCTTGGCCGCGCGGCGAGTATTTGGTCAGGGCTCTGGGTCATTGCGGGCAATGCCATACGCCACGCAACGTTTTTGGCGCGCTTGATGGTGGTGCTCACTTGCAAGGAAACCGGAGCGGGCCGGATGGCTGGCGGGTACCCGCTCTCGTTGGTGCAACCAAGAGTAACTTCGCCGATTGGTCTGTGGAAGAAATAGCAGAATATCTCAAGAGTGGGGTGAAGCCAGACTTTGATTCGGCTCAAGGTCCAATGGCGGAAGTGATAGAAGACAACACGAAACACCTCACAAGCGAAGACCGGCGGGCAATTGCGCTCTATCTGAAGTCGCTAAATCAACACTAACGAACTTGTTGACAGCCGGTCATGCCGCAATTGCGGCAGCGGTGTGTGCGACTAAAATGGTGATCCGGCTTTGATAGGAATATTTGGCTGATATGGCGCGCGTCATTGTAATTCTGGCACTCATGTTTTTGATCTCCACGTTGATATTTGCGGTCACGCGAAATCACTCCGCGAAATCGGATGCAGAGGCACGTACGACGGTTCCGCTGGGTGATTTGCCAGCAGACATGAAGGACACGGTTGTCACCTCGATCCTGAATGGCGACGAGCCGGCTGAAGCTTCGAGCACGCAGGAGGTCCTGAGCGGCGCCGTCGGTGGGGCAGCGCCGTCATTTGAAACAGCGGGCATGGATTACAAGGGGCGTGCGTCGTTTACCGGAACCGCAACGCCTGGCGATGATGTGGTGATCGCCCGTGATGGTAAGGCGCTTGGAAATGCCGTTGCGGACGGCAGAGGCAATTGGTCGATTGAACTCAAAATTCCTCCGGTGCACCAGGAATTCGATCTCAACATTTCCGCCAAGGGTAAAACGGGGAAAATTGTTGCGGGGCCAAAGCGCGCCCTGGTCAGTCCTGCCACCAGCAGTAGCGGATTGGCTCGCATCACATTGTTGGCGGTTGCGAACAATGCGCCGGCACCTGATCAGACAAAGAGCGGCGACCCCGTGATCGGGCTTATCGTCGGAAACGTGTCATCCGGACCCGATGGGCATGCCGTGTTCACCGGCAGAGCAGATCCCGGCGCAACGATCAAGGCTGCGCTCAACAATGCACGCGCAGGTGAAACGATTGTTGACGCGCGTGGCCAGTGGTCGATGGATGTTCAAAACGCCACCGGCAAAGATTCATCGAAAGTCACGCTCAAGCTGATAAGTGCTGCGGGCGTTGCCCTCGATGAAGCGCACGTGCCCTTTAAGCTGCCGGCAGCGAAACTTGCGGCGGATGACTCCCAACAGGCGAGCGGCGCGGTGATTACCATTCGCGGCGGTGATAGTCTGTGGCGGATCGCAAAGCGCCATTACGGCAGCGGCACGAAGTGGCGGGCAATCTATGCCGCCAACAAAGGCAAGATCAGCGACCCCGACATGATTTATGCGGGTCATAATTTGGTGCTTCCGGGATAGGGTTAGGCAGACAGTTTTTCTGGAACTTGCATTGTGTATGGCGTAAGGGATCGCCATGGCACCTTCTCCAGGACGATCAACAGTGAGTGCGGGCGATGCTCAAAAGGGCATGAGCCGCTTCGGCCCCATCAAGGCAATTGTTCCGTATCTTTGGCCGGATGGCCGCACTGATCTGAAAGTGCGCATCGTTATCGCGATGGTGGCGTTGGTGTTGGCAAAGGTCGCCACGCTTTCTTTTCCATTGTTCTACGGCGCGGCGGTCGATGCGCTGGGCGGCAGCGGCGAGGCCGTGCAGGCTGTTGGCGTGGCAATTGCCTTTATCGTTGCCTATGGCGTCGCGCGTATCTTGATGCAGGGCTTTGCGCAGCTGCGCGATGCGATTGCCGCCAAAGCCGTGTACAACGCGGTGCGTACCGTTGCCGGGCGGACGTTCCGGCACATCCACGCCTTGTCGTTGCGCTTCCACCTTGAGCGCAAGACCGGGGGGCTGACGCGGGTGATTGAGCGCGGCACCAAGGGCATCGACGTTCTGCTCTTTTATGTTTTGTTTTCAATTGCGCCGACCATTCTCGAACTGGTGCTCGTTTGCGGCTATCTGCTATGGGTCTATCACTGGGGCTATGTGGCGATTACCATCGTCACCGTAGTTGTGTATGGCGTGTTCACAATACGCGTGACGTCGTGGCGGACGGAAATTCGCCGTCAGATGAACGACAGCGACACCGAGGCCAATACCAAGGCCGTTGACAGTTTGCTGAACTATGAAACGGTGAAGTACTTCAACAACGAAGGCCACGAGGCCAATCGCTATGACAGTGCGATGGTGCGTTATGCGGATGCGTCGGAAAAGTCGCAGATGTCATTGTCGGTGCTGAATGCCGGGCAAGCAGCGATTATTACAGTCGGTTTGGTCGCTGTGATGTGTCTGGCGGCGTATCACATTTCGCTGAGCATGATGACGTTGGGCGATCTTGTTGTCGTCAATGGATTTCTCACACAGTTGTACGTGCCGCTGAATTTGTTGGGTACGGTTTACCGCGAGATCAATCAGGCGCTCATCGACATGGAGAAGATGTTCGACGTGTTGAATGTGCCGCCGGAAGTGAAGGACAAGCCCGGCGCGCCGGATGTAAAAATCTCAGGCGGTGAGATCCGCTTCGAAGATGTGGTGTTTGCCTATGAGCCTGAGCGCACGATCCTGAAGGGCGTGAGCTTTACAGTGCCTGCCGGAAAGACCGTTGCGGTCGTTGGGCCATCGGGGGCGGGCAAGTCGACGATATCGCGTATTTTGTACCGGTTCTATGAAATCAAGTCGGGGCGGGTCATGATCGACGGACAAGACATTCGCGACGTGGCACAGGATTCCGTGCGCGCGGCGATTGGGATCGTGCCCCAGGACACTGTGCTGTTCAACGACACGATCCGCTACAACATCAAGTATGGCCGCATCGGCGCCAGCGATGAAGACATCGAGCAGGCGGCGCGGCTGGCGCAGATTGAACCCTTCATCCGCCAGTTGCCGGATGGGTTTCAGTCGATGGTCGGCGAGCGGGGGTTAAAGCTTTCCGGTGGCGAGAAGCAGCGCGTTGCGATCGCGCGGACGATTCTGAAGAACCCGCCCATTTTACTTTTGGACGAGGCGACGTCGGCGCTCGATACGCATACGGAGCGCGAGATTCAGTCGGCTCTGAAAGAAGTGTCGCGCAATCGCACGACGCTGGTGATCGCGCACCGGCTTTCGACGGTGGTCGACGCCGATGAGATTTTGGTGCTGGATCAGGGCCGCATCATCGAGCGCGGCAAGCACGGCGAGTTGCTGGCCAAAAATGGGGCTTACGCTGCAATGTGGAACCGGCAACGCGAAGCGGCAGCGGCGCGCGAGAAGCTGGCGGAAGTCGAAGCCGACCCTGCCGTCAATCCCGAGATCGCCCGGGCGCAACCTGCGGCGGTGGTGGCGGCGGGGGAATGAAGGGGCTTCTTTGACTGCTTGTGAAGGTATTCGGCTAGAAATTCGTGCTTTCGCCGACTTTCGCCAACTTTTGCCGAAGTGGCTGTCCTGCTTTTGCCTAAAAAGGGGCAGAAACGCGCCATTGAACAGTAGGACGGTAGGACACAGAACAGTGTCTCAGAACAGTGTCTTATTGTGTCCTGTTCGCCGGGAAACCCGCAGGCCCCCGCCCGTTTTCGACCTCGCAGAATAGGACGCCGCCCGCCGTCCGCTCGAACACTGTCCTATGTGTCCCCGCCCGCCAAATTCAAGACGCAATTCCGGGCACTCACTCGCGATTACTTCCCGCGCAAGCTCACGAGAGGGCCCGAATTTACCCTCAAATCGATTCACACTTTTCAAGTCGCAACGCCTTGAGGCTAAACCCGCAGGCGAAATTGACGCTATAAAATCAGCAATTAGTTGTTATAGAACATATAGTGAACTTTAGCGCGGTGTCAAGACCGCCTGGCCGGACACGGTCAAAAGTCATCGGACCCCGCAATTCGAGTGTCCCTTAGGGACACGGAAACATTCTGCACACCCATCGCCGTGAACGGCCTCACCCCGTCATCTTGCAGCAAACGTACCCCCGACGCGACACTCTTGCGCCACTTCCCCAATCCCGGAAACCATTCTCATCCTGATTGTCGTGCTGCAGATTGGCCTTCATTCCCGCGCCGGATCTTATGCAGCGCCCGGTCCTCGACAAAACAGCGCCCGAGCAGATAGCAGTGAAATCGAAGTTACGCCTCGACGCTAACATGGAGTGAGAGTGTTGCGGCGCACAACTCAAGTGAATGCATTCTGACTCGCATTAAAAAAGTTTCCCTAATCATCAGTATCGACAAGCAGATCACAATGTCGCCACATTTCATCGCGAATGTGGGAAGTCTGAGTTGAGAGCAAACATGAAAAAGAGTTTTGACGGAAAGTTCGCATTAGCGGCGATCGCTGCACTGCTGGGTTCGAGTGTAGCGGCCGCTGGCCCAATGCCTTTGCCAGGTCAAGTCGTGGCGGGTCAAGTTTTGCAGGTGTACGACGGAGATGGGCTTTGGTTTGACGACGGAGACGGCAATCCTAAAACCTTATTGCAGGTTCGGCTCTTCGGAATAAATGCTCAAGAATACAACTCCCCAAAAGGGGTCGAGGCCAAGCAATTTTTGCGCGCACGGATGTTGGGTCAGAATGCTCGTTGCAATATCGTTGCGATCGATAAAGCTCACAAGCGACCAGTTGGTATTTGCTTCAATGCTGCGGGGGGCGACGTATCATGCATGTTAGTGTGGTATGGTCACGCAGTTGCAACTGATCAGAAATATTACCCATGCGATCGCTCCAGATTGCCGCCGCCCGGTCCGCCACCGTTCTAGGGTCTATATTCACATCGGCCATTGAAAAGTAACAGTCTTCGCGATTCACCGTTGTCCGAAGTGAATCATGCGACCCGCTTGCGTAGGTCAGACTTTAACACCAGGTGATCGATAGCTGGAAAGTAACGGAAAATGTCACAACGCAGGACAAAGCGGTGACGGTCGCGGTATTTTTCAAACGCCCGCACGGCAGCATGCGTACCCTTACCAGTTTGGTTGGCGAAGCTGTTGGCGATGAACCCTCGCTCAAAAATTGGGGCCACTATTTCATGGACGGCATGATGGACTACGCGGTCACGAAATGGTGCTGCGGAAACCAGCCTTGGTTTTGGCGCATGTATTTGGATTTCCAGATACCGTCCTGGACAATAGCTGGTACCCAAGAGTTCGCGCTCCAGTCGCAGTAATTCACGCTCAAGACCGGCTCGAAATGCAGTTGCTCCGGGCTTGCGCCGTTTGCCCAACATCGCTTTTCGCGCAGCGCTGCGCAGCGCCTGAAACGACGCTATTTGAGGAAAGAGGTCATCATGTCTTCGCGGCACGATCTGCCTTTATCCACCCGCCGACCAAACGCCCCGAGTCGTCGATCAGCCGAGAGGCATGTTCATAGCGACGATGATCCAGCACCTGCAAATCGTTGGCAAGCCGAATAAGAAAACGCAGTCGTTCCAATCCCAAGTTTGCGGAGGATAAATTGTGCATGCGGTCTCTTGCAAAAGTCGCCGTGATCAAGTTCTCAAGAACTTCAAGTGCCGCAACCTGCGTCTTGTCGCCAAGGGTAAACTTGAATCCCCGCGGGTGCTTTTCAATGGCTTGTGTCAGCCAAAGTACGAGTTGATAGGCGGCTTCCAAGGATGGCCCGCCTCGTCTTGTTGCGCCACTTTCCTGCCGTGCTTCGCCTTTCATTCCTCTGTCATCTGGGTTCTTGTCTTTCGACATTTGACTGCTCCACCGTAAAAAAAACCAGCGGCTTCGCCGCTGTATCAAGATGTAAAGAGTTCAGGATGCAGGAATTAATCGGTTCTCACCACGCGGAAACCTACATTGTCGCCCCGGTCTGTTGCAGTGATCCTGCCGCGGCTCGCCGAGCGGACGAGCCTCGGATAGTAGATCCAGGCGCCGCCGCGAAAGACGCGGAGATTTCGGTCCCCTGCTTGCCAAATAGAGCCATCCTCAGGTGCGCCAATGTAGTTTACATTCCACCAGTCTCCGGTCCACTCGGCAACATTTCCAAGCATGTCGTAAAAGCCAAAGGCATTTGGCTTGAACCTTCCAACCGGCGCGGTGTAAGCGAAGCCGTCCGAGCAGCTAAAGGAAGCAAATTTCCGAGGTCTCGGTATTTTCAAAGTCGCGAAAAACTGATTATCCGCGACGTTTTCAAACTCGCATGCCGTCGCATCATCCCAACCCCAATATCGGCCCGTGGCCGTGCCTGCTCTGGCAACATATTCCCATTCGGCTTCACTGGGCAGCCGATATTTGTGCTTGGTAATGCGGCTCAACCACCGAACATACTCGGTAGCATCCCAGTGCGTGACGCATACAACCGGATGATCGGGAGCTTGTGGAAAGCCAGGATCACGCCATGTTCTGACGCCACCCATTTTGACGGTATTTTCTTCGATGGCGTAGCAAAAGCCTTCGGCGGGATGGCGTGACTGTTGCACAAATTCGGAGAACTGTTCTCTAGTAACTTCTGTGGCTGACATGGAAAACGACCGAAGGCGAACTTCATGCCGAGGATTTTCGCGATCCAACCATTCCTTTGGCGCGCCCAATTTTGTAGCCCAAGCGGTTTCTTCGTTCGTAGTGCCCATGTTGAATGTCCCACTGGGTACGCTCAACATGCGTGGGCAGTAGGGACAGTCTTGGAAGGTACCGTCCGGATTTTGGATCTTACGGTACTCTGTCATTTGCACTGGAATGTCGGGGAACACGGTGATTAAAATAAACGTAATAAACATTGGCGAAAGGATGCTTATAGCCATACTCGTCCCCGGATCTGACCTCCTTTGCTGCAGCCAATCACCGCGTATCGATTCTCTGGTCGGCAGTCCCCAAATCAAAAGATAAAGTGCAAATACGATGATTATGACCATGAGCAACGCGAGCGGAAAGCTTTGGGTCCAACCCGATGCGATTGAAATATTTTCGGGAGCAATTATCGCAAGGGCCGCAAACATTGTAGCGCGCAAAAAGTTTGTCACGCGGTCCGCGCCGATATTGTTCGCGAACAGGAAAAAGAACAATCCTGAAATCGGCCAAAGTGCTACGGCCGGCGCCGCCAAAGGCTTGGTGCCTGCCAATGCCCCAAACACCAGGGCAAACACAAACGCTATGCCAATCGCCATACCTATGCGGAGCAGTGCATTGCGCTCAATGAGCGAACCTGTCGTCGCCTTGCTGTAAGAGTAGAAAAAAATCCACTGCAGAAAGAAGGCGTGTCGCCAGTGCGGCTGCAGGTGCAAGTCGATATTGATCGTTTCTTTGAGCCACTTGAAGAACTCTTTAATCCAGGGATCAAGCCAACCGATTACCCTTTGTAGAAAGATGTCATATTCAATGGTTAGTTGGGTGAGAAAGTCGTTGAGTGACCCACCTAGTGGATCGAATCTAACACTTGGTGCCCGCGTCTGACAGCGACAATGATTCGGTCGGGGTCGGCGGTCCACACGAAGGGTTTGGGATTGTTGTTGGTTTCGGCGATGAATCGATTGATGGCGGCC